>Ga0076292_111_pt1 | contig 19472 bp, 22 predicted proteins | sample RifGroC2_FD_67791 | JGI IMG/M metagenome (GOLD analysis project Ga0076292, IMG submission 67791) | Candidatus Saccharibacteria bacterium GW2011_GWC2_48_9
AGATGGTAGATGGCGAGATGTTGATAGAAATGCTAGACCAAGCATGACGGCGAGGACGGGAGTCGTAGCATTAATTTCAACCACACCACTCAATGCGAATACCGCACCTACGCCCGTGACGAGGGCGAAGATTGCAACCATTAGTGGTAGACCGGCAGCAAAAACAGTCTTGAACATTACGATGAGAACAATCGCAGCAACAACGACTCCAAGAATTTCGCCTATGCCCAGAATTTCACTTGGAGCCAGTCTCACGATGTCTCCGCCCGCCTCAGCACTAAGGCCACCTTGACGGGCTATACTCAACGATGTCGCTACCTCTTCTGCGGTTTGGTCGGTGACATTATTGCGACTGACACTTAGCTGCAACTGGGCGAAGGCGATTCGTCGATCCTTCGATACCGCTTCTTCATAGACAAACGGACTAATGATCTGCTCAACGTCTTTAGCTTTTGCCGCGTCAGCCAGAGTTTGATCGATGACCCCCTTGTAATCATCGATAGTTTTTCCGGCTGGAGCCTCAAAAACAATCCGGCCCGTTCCACCGCCAGCATTCGGGAATAGCTTCTCAGCTTTTTCTATCGTCGTTTGTGCTTCCGTGCCTGGAATAGAAATATTATCCGAAGCAGGCTTCTGGAAAGTAAACATGAGACCCAGCACAACTGAGACAATTGCCAGCCACGCGCTGATCACAATCCATTTATGTTTGAACGAAAACAGTCCTAGTCGTTTAAGAAAACTTGCCATTGGTATCCTTTATTGGTTTAAATTTTTCTACGCATTAAATCTATTATACATGAATATATTCAAGCGCTCGCTTTTCAAAAGCACATTGAATATATTGATTCGCTAAGTAAAGACGAGTACAATAAGTATGAATAGTATGTTATATATCATAAATAGGAGTTTAGTATGGTAGGTAAATTTAAGTTTTGGGGTTCAGCGACGGTCGGGACAAAAGGCCAGATAGTCATACCTTCAGAAGCACGCCAAGCACTCGATATGAAAGAAGGTGACAAGTTACTCATTGTCAGCTCAGCTCATAGTGAAACGTTAGTTGTAGTTAAGCCTGACGTGCTGGAGCAACATATGCAACGTGTACAAACAAACATCAAAGACCTGCTCGACGAAGATATTAAATAATGGAGAAACCGATGACAAAAATGAAAAAAACCGATACAGACGATGGCAGAAAAAAACATATACTATTAATCTTCGCCGGCTTGATGGTGACAATGCTTTTGGCCTCATTGAATCAAACTATTTTTAGTACTGCGCTTCCTACTATCGTGGGTGAACTAAAGGGTGTTGACCATATGTTGTGGGTCACCACGGCATACATACTAGCAGCGACAATCATGATTCCTGTTTACGGTAAAGTCGGAGATTTGATCGGTAGAAAAGGTCTCCTCATCACTGCGATCAGTCTCTTTATGCTGGGATCGGTTTTCGGCGGATTGGCACAGGATATGACCTGGCTTATCGTCGGACGTGCCATCCAGGGTCTGGGCGGCGGCGGACTCATGATTCTGGCGCAAGCCATAATAGCCGATGTCGTCCCGGCGCGTGAGCGTGGTAAGTATATGGGCATAATGGGTGGAGTATTTGCTTTCTCTTCAGTGGCTGGCCCGTTGCTCGGTGGCTGGTTTACAGATGGCATTGGCTGGAGATGGGCATTCTGGATGAACATACCTCTAGGGATATTAGCTATCGCTGCAGCAGTCTTTTTTCTCAGGCTACCAAAAAACACCAATACCCGGCCGAAGTTAGATTTTATCGGTATGCTTCTCCTGGGCATTACATCGACAATTATTGTGTTGCTTTCTATCTGGGGAGGACGAACCTATGAATGGAACTCACCTGAGATCCTATCGCTGATTGTCGGTGGCTTGGTTACTGCGATCAGTTTTGTGTTCGTAGAACGTAGAGCCAAAGAACCCATCATGCCGCTCTATCTATTCAAAGACCGCAACTTTAATCTCACTACCACTGCCGGTTTAATTATTGGTATCGCGATGTTCGGCACCCTCGCTTACTTGCCAACGTATCTGCAGATGGTAACCGGTGTTGGTGCGACTGAAGCAGGGCTGTTGATGATCCCGATGATGGCCGCACTCCTCGTCAGCTCTATAGCGACGGGACAATTGGTAAGTAAGACAGGCCGCTATAAATGGTTCCCAGTTGTGGGTACATCAATAGTAATAGTGGCGCTAGTACTGCTGTCGACGATGACCCCGACGATGCCTATCTGGCTCCTCTGTTCTTATCTGGCGGTCATGGGGTTTGGCTTAGGTATGAGCATGCAGATTCTTGTTTTAATCGTACAAAATTCGTTCGATGTGTCGATAGTAGGTACAGCAACCGCTTCTAATAATTATTTTCGCCAGATTGGAGCTTCGCTGGGAGCGGCAGTAGTAGGTACACTGTTTGCGACTAAATTGACTGAACTTCTTACGAATAGACTGCCAGCCTCAGGCACGGGAGGCGCCGGAAATAGCAATTCATTTACACCTGACTTAGTGAATCACTTACCAACGCGAATCCATGACATTGTCATTAGCTCATACAATGAGGCACTAACTCCGATATTCCTGTACATGGTTCCCCTCATTGCCGTAGCGGTGGTACTTCTAAGCTTTGTGAAAGAAAAACCATTAGCTACTACAATCAAAAGAGATGCTGTCCCTGAGTCGTTGGAGATAGACGGCGGCGACTATGCATATATCGGTAAAAAGCCTCAGTAACCTGCGTCATTGCCTTTTCTCATATATCTTTCATTTCCCGTTTGATCTACAAGCAAAGTAGTACAAGCACATAGTTTGAGCCCTACAGTCGGGCTACGAGTTCTCACCCGGGAGCATAATAGCCGGATGAACTCGTTGCTGGTATTTAGCTGATATAATCAGGCTAAGGAGACGCGTATATGGCTGGTAAAAAGAAAAACTCAATCATTAAGTGGATTACCATTGGGGTTGCGATCATTGCCCTCGGCACTGGGGGATTCTTTGGTCACAAGGCATACGGAAACTACCTCGCTAACAAAGTCTACGCTCCAAATGATAACGTAGGATTTCCTGACTTCGATATTAAAGTTACTAAGGCAGAGTTCAAGAATGTCGATCTTCCAATTGATAAAGATACCGTCAAAAAATACGGTGCTATCGATAAGAAAGAAAATTGCGACACCATGTCAAAAGAAAATACATACTGGAAAGCGTGGGATGGTGATATTAATGCTCCGTGGGTAAAATACGGGCCATCTGATTTTAATATCTGTATCCGACGCAATGACTCCCGTGATGGTATAAAGAAGTACACTTCTGAGAATAAACAGCTTGTCGTTGACTATATAATCACAGCAAAAAACAACGTAAATGCAAAAGACGTATCAATTGCTCTAGAACCTGATAGCGGCCGCAAGTTGGACACTAAGGTAGATGCCTTTAATGCAAATCAATTCTTTGAGCTTGGTGCCCAGTACACACTTCCTGATGGCCTCGCCATTGGTGCGCCTGGCCCTGTTTACACATCTGAGCATTCTCAAAACTACACGCCATTTCATAAGAGTGAGCTAGGCGGCAATATCAATACCGGTATCGAACGTAAAGGAAATCTATACACTGACATTCGTAATTCCGAGAGTAGCATCGATCTCAAGATAACCTATCACGGCCAGACGCGCATAGTTCGCATTACGCACTAATTTTGCTACAATCACATTAAGAAGATTCGTGTTTCACGCATTGCGAGGAAACAGGAGTCTTCTTTAATATGTGCAAGCAATTCTGGGTATTGATTGTTATGAATAAGTCGGTGAAGTAAGGTAAAATAAGAATAAGATATGAGACGCCTGATACAAAAAAGTATTTCACTTTCTTTAGCGATGTTATTGAGTCTGCTCAGTGTTGGGATTCACGTCACCGCGCTCTCGTCCTACTCGACTCACACAAGCAACGGAACGAGTCATGGAACAAGTTCATCAAGCTGTATTAGTATCTGTGCGTTAGTCAGTGCTTATAAAAACGAGCTTACAGAGAGGGAGGATGATGAACCGCCTACCCCATTTTACCTAAAGTTTCAAGCTTCACCACTCTTGGCGCTGCAAGTGGAGCACCGCCAGCAAGCCAACCGTCTTGTAAATTTTGAGCCACCCCCAGGGTCACCAGCATATATTCGCTTGGCTGTCTTTCGTGCCTGAAAAAATCTATTTATTTATCAATAAATAGATAGCTTTGGAGGTGCGTATGCATAAAAAAATTACAAATATCATAGTAATCAGTCTGATTATCACGGCCATATTGATCTGGGCGTATATATGGCTAGTAAAGCCCTAAGGACACAAGGATGATCGAAGACAACAAGGATAAAAGCTCAAGAGCTATATCTGGTCACTTGGCCAAGCTACGACGAGTCATGAGAGGGATACTTATTCTAGCGGGGCTTATGGCGAGTCTAATGCTGGTGTACAGTGGCTATATCTATGCGAGTTCGCCAGCTGTTATTCGTAACCCGAAACTCGAGCACTACCACTTCCGTATGCAGATACTGGTAAACGGCAAAGCCGAAGACTTTAGCAGCAAGGCATACCAGACTGGCTATGCTAAAGACCAGTGCAACGCCAACCTGCCAGAGCAGCCCATACACTTCCACGATAATAAAGACCAGTTTACCCACATTCACTGGGAGGGTATGACCGGTGGTATGGTAATGAAATACTACGGCTGGAACTATATCGGGGGCTTTGACAAAGCACTTGGGTACAAACTGGATGATATAAGCAATATTCAAAAAGTGACCACTCATGGCAACTATCTACCGCAAGTGCCCAAAAATGCCACATTTTATGTCTATACGGGTAACGAAAAAGGCTACAAACTACGCAGCTTCGATGACTGGAAGAATCAAGACCTCGAAGAGTTTTTTGGCACGACCAGCAACTCACCTGCTCATGACATCAATAAAAATGGTGGCGAGCAGGCCAGCCTGATGAACCAGTTATTCCCGACCGCCTATGCTCATGGCAACGAAAACGATAGTAAAGCTGATAATGATCAGGAAACTGAAACGGAAAAGTTAACCCGTATCAACAATTTGCTTGGTAACGTGGTGATATTCGTCCAAAAGGATAAACCAACCAGCCAGCAGATAAAAGACCGCTTTAATGACCTTGAGCCGTTATCGGACAGCACCTGCGGTGGATAGTGTTGAATCAGTAAAGCATTAGATATATTAAGCAATGGAGAACATGAAATGAACAGAACATACATAATAATCGCAGTAATTGTCGTCGCATTTATCGGCCTCATTGTATATACAAAATCTGCTTCGCCTCAAGTGGAGAGTGGTGGATCTAGTAATTACTACGGCAAGCTTGATAGTAAGGTTGAATTGACAGAATTTGTCGACTTTCAATGCGAAGCCTGTTATGCGTTTTACCCGACAGTAAAAGAGGTAAAAGAGAAATACAAAGACCGAGTAAAGTTTAGGGTTAGGTACTTCCCGATTTCAAGTGGCCACCAGTTTGCCCGTATGGGAGCGGCCAACGCCGAAGCTGCGGCTAAGCAAGGCAAGTTCTGGGAAATGCACGACAAAATATTTGAAGGCCAAAAGACATGGGAGCAGTCTCAGGATCCACAGGAATACTTTGACCAGTACGCAAAGGAGATTGGCTTGAATATAGAAAAGCTTAAAAAAGACATCAAAGACCCTATGACATCTGCGACGATTAACGCGGACTTGGACGAGGTAAAACGGCTCGGCGGTGATGGTACGCCGACGTTTGCCCTCAATGGTAAGAAGATTGAGAACCCAGACAATTCCGTCGAAGCTTTTACGAAAGTACTTGACGAGGCGCTATAGACAACAAACTAATTTACTATAGAATGGAGTATATATGAAGTGCCCAATCGATAACGCAGAACTTGTCATGACTGAGCGGCAAAACGTCGAGATTGACTATTGCCCGAAATGTCGTGGTGTCTGGCTTGACAGAGGCGAGCTAGATAAGATTATTGAAAGAGTGAATAACGACCAAAAGAGCGGGCAGTCTGATGCATATATCCCTCAGACTGACTCTCCTTCAGGACGTGATGACAACCGCGGTTACGACAAAAAGAAGCGTCGTGAGTCGTGGTTTGGGGAGTTATTTGACTAACATGGTTAGGTATAAATTATAGATGGTTGATGTCAGTGCCGCTCGTGCCCTTATGGCCGACAGCTTAGGATTTCATATAATCTTCGCCCTCTTGGGCGTTGGTTTACCACTTGTAATCTTGCTCATCGAACAATTAGGAATACGACGCAATGATCCTCTCATTCTTGAACATGCCCGACGGCTGAGCATAGCAACAATCATTCTTGTCGTGGCTGGTGTTGCGTCGGGAACTATCATCTCAATCCAAATGTCGCTAATGTGGGGCAAGCTGATTGAATTTGGTGGTCCAATTATGGGGCTTGCTTTCGGCTGGGAGGGCTACGCCTTTATGCTAGAGGCCGTATTTCTGGCATTCTATGTTTCTACCTGGGGAAAGGTAAAGGGTTGGAAGCACTGGCTGTTGGGCATACCTGTAGCTATTGGTTCGTTTGGGTCAGCATTTGCTATCACGCTTGGTAATGCATGGATGCAAAATCCAGGCATGCTGAACATTGTGGATGGGGTGGTACAAACGGATAATCCGCTTGGGGCACTACTCACCAAAACAGCCTTTTTTATGGTGAGCCACTCGGTTGCTGGGTACTACCTTGCCACGGTACTTTGTGTACTCGGTATCTATGCTTTCTATACATTGAAGTTTAAGCCCAGCGGTAAAGATCGACAGGCAGTCAGACATATCATGTTTCGCTTGTCGGCTACAGCAGTGTTTTTTGTAGCGGTAACAGCTGTACTCGGGCATTTTCAATCGCAATACCTCGCAGAGTCGCAACCCCGAAAGTTTGCAGCCATAGAGCTAAACGAAAAAACTCGCACGAACGCTCCGTACATCATTGGCGGAGAGTGGCAAGAGGATGGTACGGTGGAAGGTGGTATACGGATACCTAGCATGCTGAGTATTTTAGCTGGCAACAATCCTTCAGCAGAAGTGAAGGGGCTGCAGGACTTTCCAAAAAACACTTGGCCGATGCTGTTTATAAATATTTTATTTGAGTCAAAGCTACTGCTTGTAGCGATCGTATCTGGCGTATCGATTTTATTTACGGCGCTGCATTACAAAAAACTACACGCTAAGTATCGTGCCTGGCGCTACAAAAAGCCACTATTGATAGCCTTGCTACCGCTCGGTCCACTAACGATAATAATCGTGGAACTTGGCTGGATGGTTGCAGAGTTTGGTCGTCAACCATTCGTGGTTAATGGTTATATGCGTACCGATCAAGCCTTTTCGGGGCAAATAGGTTCGTGGGGTTATATATTCCCAGTTCTGTTTATATTTTTGTTTATCGTTACGACGATTGCACTCTGGTTATTGTTTAAGAAGCAGGGCAAAATTAAACCAGCGAAAGGCTTACTGTAATGCCGGCACTCTGGTTTGTGATCGTGCCACTGATAATTTACATACCAATGTTTCTGGTTGAGTTGTATATTGCATTTCGTCGCATCGGTAAGCCCTTAGACAAAGGCGGTGAATATCTGCACGCTACCTGGGAAGCAACACATACCTTTCTGATACTAGGACTCAATTATTTCATGTGGCTATACAGCTCAGCGATAGTTGATGTTGCAAGATTAGTCTTTGTGCCGCTCATTCTGTTTGGTGCAGTATTCATTGTTCGGGCAATATTATATATGTATTTGTTCTATATCAAGAAATCTAACAAGCCAAATCTCATCGTTGACTGGTCATTTGCACTGTGTCATATCATACTGTTTGTTTGCATAAGCCTCGTTACTCTCACTACTGCCCAACTACTACTTGTTGGTAGCTATGAGCCAAATCATATCTTACTGCCATTGCTGTACCCAGGATTATTCCTGATGGTACCGCTTATAAGCGTTCCGTTATACTTTTTATATAAAACCAAAAAATAAAGATGGTGATAAACTAGACGTATGGCTCACGCGCATGAAACAAAAGATGGCAGTATAAAGTTTGGATTGATTCTCAATAGTTTATATACAATTGTGGAGTTTGGCTTCGGGCTCTTTACGGGTTCGCTAGCCTTGATTGCTGATGCAACCCACAACCTGACTGATACTTTTACGCTGACAGTTTCGTATTTTGCGAATCGGCTGTCTAAACGGGAGGCTAACGCAAGTAAGACATTTGGTTATGGACGAGCAACTATTTTGGCTGCACTATTGAACGCCAGTGTTATGATAGCCATTGCTGGATTTATTGGTTTTGAAGCGATACAGCGCTTTAGAAATCCAGTAGATGTTGAGGGCGGCATTGTTGCGATTGTGGCGACCGTAGGTATAGCTGTAAATGGTTCTATAGCCTACTTGCTATCTAAGAATCGAAATGACCTGAATATGCGTAGTGCTTTTATCGATATGGCGTTCGATGCACTGTCGTCACTTGGAGCTGTCATCGCCGGTCTACTAATGCTTTTTACCGATATGCCACACGTTGATGCTGTAGTAGGTCTTCTCATTGCAGTTTTACTACTCTACAACACTATAAAGATACTTAAAGAAGCTGTTCAAATATTGCTCGAGGGCACACCAAAAGATTTAGATATTACAGAAATAACCAATGCTATAGGCACTCACGACAAGGTACTTCAAGTCGATGACATGCACGTTTGGGCAATACGTTCAGGATACAACACACTCAGCTGCCATATTGTTATCGAGGAGGGCGAGTTGATAAATAGTCGCAAGATAGTAGAAGAGGTCAAACGATTACTACGACAAAACTATTTTATTGATCATGCTACTATCGAGGTAGAACTCGAAGAGTGCCTAGAACACGACGAACACGAAAAGCATTGAAAAAGACACCTGTTTTATCGCACTATCGCTTTTGAGTAGTTGTTGCCATAACACAACATCATACTTCGATTTTTCTTTAGAAAAGTCGAAGTCTCACGCGACCGGCTTCATCTCCGATAATTCATCACTGGCTTTTTTGGTCGCGTGATTTGTCTTTGGTTTACGCTTTGTACTCGGCTTTTTAATAGGCTTCGGTTCTGGCTCGATTATTTCCGCTTCGGCCGCTACTTCAATCCTTTTTGCATAAAGTTCTCTTGAGGATTTAAGGACTTGTTCGGCAGTAGACTCACTACCATTCTCCTCAACAACAATAGTCATGCCGGACATAGGTTCTTGCGCATTTACGGCTGAGATTCGGACGTAGTACGAATACGCTGGCAGATTGGCTATTTCACCCTGGTCAATGAATGGCATGAAAAGTGGTAAGACAAGGCGTTCGTCCGCTGGACTACCAGATCGGAAACATACGACCGTACCCACATTCGCAAGTATGATATCGACAAGGCGCTGCTCGTCTTGCTGTGAAGTAGATTGTTCTGCCATTGTCAGGAATAGCTTGTACTTGCGAGCCTCTGATAACATTTGCACAAACCCTGTTGTAGCGAAGTTTTGAAACTCGTCAACATAGAGATAGTATGGCGAGCGATCACTTTGGCCGATACGGGCACGGCGCAAGGCCGCTGTTTGTATCTTTGCGAGTACGGTCGTGCCGAAAAGTGCTGACGTGTCTTCACCGAGCAAGCCCTTTGAGAAATTACAGATCAATATCTTTTTGCCAGCAAGGACATCTTCAAAGTTGATAGTTGATTTTGGCTGTTCAAGCATCCGGCGTGCTGAAGCTGAGAATAGGAAGCGACCGATTTTGGCCGTGATACCAGCCGCCATCTTAACTTTCTGCATATCACCAGCCTTGCCAATCTCATTGCTCCAAAAGTCTTTCAAGTTTTTGTCTTCAAGACCTTTAACAACCTTGCGCCGAAACTTTGCGTCATTCAGTAATTCAAAGATAGTGAACAAAGTTGGCTCTTCGAGCGTCAATGCGGTCTGTATCGCATTTCGCAGTACGTATTCGATGCGATGGCCACCAGAGTCATCATCGGAGAATATCTTACGCAACACAGATATCGTGGCTTCTGTGATAAGGTCTTTCTCGTGCAGCAAGTCATCCCCCGTAAGATCAGGCGATAGCTCCAATAGATTCATGCCAATTGGGTACATGAGGTCGTCGGGATTCATGTATATCACGTCCTTTACGCGATCCTCAGGGATATAGCGCAAAATCCTCTCTGCTAAGTCACCGTGCGGATCAATGACCGCGAGGCCATTGCCAGCGCGAATATCTTGCAGGATTTCATAAAACAGCATGGTTGTTTTACCGTTGCCCGTACCACCGATAATATACATATGTCGTTCGCGCTCTGCTTCCGTCAAGCCGATTGGAGTAATAGTCTCATGATGATGGTTTTCGCCGATCTTGATTGCCAGTTTCTTGCCGGACTTTAGCGACACCGGCGCAGGCATCCGTTCAGTCGAAGTATTCGGAGAAGAGAGTTCAGTGACGACTTGGGCCGAGGCGCTGGATGCCATCGCAGAAGCTATTTACAGCCGAAATCCCGACTTTATCGAGATGGTAACTGAAGATGAATATCTTTCGCGCTTTATAAGGCAGGATGCCGGCGTATTCTATAACAGCGCCGAGATATTAGACACTGGGTACTTCATCGACACCGGTACAAACACAAACAGCAAACGGCGGCTTATTGCTGCACTTGGAAGTACATTCAATCTCGCACATGATGATATCAAAGCCGAACTCACTGCCAAAAAGACGACTGATGAGGAGGATGAATAAATGGATGCAACAGAAGAATCAGTAAAAGCATTTTCGGAACTCAGTGATGAGACTTGGGAGCAATTCGTTGATATCAACAATCGCGTCCAGTCCCATGAGGGCAGTTGGGGTGAGACTCGGGGTGGTGAGACTGACGAAAAGGGCGTTATACAGATGCCATACTCTGTGCTAGACCCACTTGTTAGCGAGTTCGTAGCATTTATGTACGAGAACGAACTTGTCGTCAGCTTTGACTGGTCAGCGTGGGATGAGGGACGTGAATGGTATAAAAACAGTAACGAATCTAAGTACGAGGCACTCGATATCCCAACTGCGTTAAAGTTACTGACGGCTGTCATGCGTAATGATCGCTTCAACGAGGGCGCACTTGTAAGTGCATTTGAATCTGGTGACTTTCCAAAGATCATTAACAAGCTCGTGGAACTACGAGGCAAATAGACTATGTTGCTATCCAAGTCGGATTATATGCTCTACCTCGCACATCCGGCTTGGTTGTGGCTCAAAAAGCACGACAAAGATAAGCTACCCCATATTGATGACAATACTCAGGCGACCTTTGACGCTGGTAACTTATTCGAGGGCTACGCTGAAAAATTATTTGATGATGGTGTGCGACTAGGCTTTAGCGATTACGCCAGCTATCTAGCCCTGCCCGAACAAACCATGGAAGCACTACTTGGTGGCGCAAAGACTATCTACCAAGCTCGCTTTATTGCTGGGCAATTAACCTGTATCTGTGATGTCGTGCATGTAGTTGGCGACAAGACATTCGATCTATACGAGATTAAATCCAGCACTAAAGCGAAACCTGAACATGCAACCGACCTTGCATTTCAGGCTCATGTACTTCGTGAATCTGGTTTTACCGTGCGGAATATCAATGTGGTCCACGTCAATAATGAATACATACGTCACGGTAACATCAACCCTGAGGAGTTCTGTACAATTACTGACGTAACCTCAGAAGTAAATGCATTGAGTGAAGCCACAAAACTACACGCTCAGGAGGCTCTTGAAGTCATGCAATCATCAGATATGCCCGACCTATCACCAGTTCTTGCGGCCGGTAGCTCGTTTGGGGATTGGCTATCAATCTACAAAAGCCTCACGAATCCGCCCAACGACAGTATTTATTATCTCTGCGGCCTCAATACGGCAAAAGTAAAAGCACTTGAAGATGCCGGTATTGAAAAAATTGCTGATATTCCAGATGACTTCAAGCTATCGCCAAAACAGCATAAACAAGCTACTGCCACAAAACTCAATCAACAACTCATCACTCATGAACCAATCCAAGACTTACTAAAGTCGTTTGAATATCCGCTCTACTTCCTCGATTATGAAACACTCGCCGGTATCGTGCCTCCATTTGAGGGCATGCGCCCATACCAACAAGTACCATTCCAGTATTCACTACACATACTTGATTCTCCTGATTCTGAGCTACGACATGAAGAGTATTTGCACCGTGAGGGCACAAACCCGTGCAAGGATGTCGCCGAGGCTCTACGTAGCCATATTGGCGATAGGGGCACGGTTCTGGCGTGGAACATGGGCTTTGAGAAAAGTTGCAACAAGACTCTAGCCGAAGAAGTACCAGAACTAAAAGACTTCTTGCTCAATCTTAACGATCGAATGAACGACCTCATGCTCCCATTCTCGAAACTTTGGTACGTGGATAAGAACTTTTACGGTAGCGCTAGTATCAAAAAGGTTTTGCCTGTTCTTGTACCAACACTCTCCTATGCTGAATTGGGCATTCACGAGGGCGCATCCGCTCAGAGACTTTGGATGCAAGGCGTGATTGATGGTAAGGATTCAATAGATAAAGAGGTGTTATTCGCTGATCTGTTGGAATATTGTAAGCTGGATACATTGGCGATGGTTGAGATATTTAATGTTTTGAGGAAGCTATGAGTGCAGAGTTAACATCAGAAAAAGTAGTAGTATCAGCGCCATTCTCTTTTGCGGGATCGGCTCAACGTATATGGAAAATAACTAATTCGGGTAACGTCTGGATAAAGTGGCTGCTGCTCGTACCGATTGCCCTCATGTTGATCGGTTGTGCATGGATGTTTGTGGCGTGTTGGTACTTTATTATGTACGTACTGTTTGGCATTCTTTTCATTCCTTGGCGGCTATGGCGGCGCGGCGCACGAAAAAACAAACGGAATGAACTTCGTCACCGAGAATTACTCGAAGCTGTCCGAGATGGTAAGACTGTAAAGTAGGTATGGCTAATAAAAAGCCCAAGGAGCATTCATTTGTAAAAGAGGCTTTTGATGAAGTGCCTGAGATTGGTCATGGTTGGAGATGGCACTACGATACCGCATACCATGTATTATGGTGGCTTATCGAGCACAAGAAAGTAACTCCTGCACCCATACGCACGCTTGCCTTACAAGGGGTAAATAATCTCATACAGATTAACGAACTCGACCGGTTGAAATCATGGAATAAGGTTGACCATTATCACAATGTACATATACCTAAGGACGAGCATGTTACTGTAGCATCCGTCATTGTCGTGGAGCTGTTTACACCAAACGAAGCCGCTACACTTGAGAAATACATTAAGAAGAATAAGTGGAACGAGCATACCCGAACGGCAACCAGAGAAACTAATAGTGAACGCCTTGCGCAGGCACGATCACGTAACGGTATGTCTTGGTGGCGATTGGCAGATATAGTTAATACAGAGGGATATTATGTGCCTGATGCCCATCGAACGAAGCTGCCTGACGGCATTGAATGGATACAACTTAAGGCCATCCAAGTGGGATCAGGCCTAACCGCAGTTGTCGCGCGTGTTAATTTCAACGATGCACACTCTAAAAAGCTTGATGATGTCTGGCATGCTGACCACGAGCCGTATATGGAACGCTCAAAAACAATGGGCGCGTTTAGTAAATTGCATCCCGTAGATCGGCAATTCGCTACATATAAAGCAACTCAGAAGACCCGAGATGACCTACATAGTCTAGCTAGAGATTGGATGACTAAGTATTGTCCTGGGTACTTCGCTATGCATGGCGAGAAACAACTCTCGATGGATGTAATGATGACGGAAAAATATAATCCGGTCAGCAAAAGCACGAAAAGAACTGACAATGATGTTCATGATGCGCTTCGGGCGCTGGGTATCGACGGCTCAGATTTTTATAGGATAACTGCGCCAGAGATTCCCGACATGTTGCTAGCTCAAGCTAGTAGGCTCTCTGAGTCAGTTATAGACCCGGAACGTACATGGGGACTTATCGTTAATAGAGGTAAGATAGTTAAATCGACTGAGAACTTCAAGGGTTTTGGCGGTGACGCTAATCACGCTGTCTCATACATTGCAGAAGAACGCGTTGGCCCGACACTTGTACTTCTAGCTATATCTCAATTACTCTTAGTTCTCGAAGCACAATATGCAAAATTGCGTGATGGCGCTCAACTTCAGCACAAAAAGTTTAAGGTGGGCAGTGTAAACAGTTTAAGTGGCATTGTCCTTGATTCAAGTCTCACGCTTGCTAGTATCCGACAAGATGTTGCCAATCTTCGTCGGCATAAACGATGGTTTGAGGGCGCTAACTTTGTAATGACCCCTGCGCCGATCTTCACTGCAAAGTTAAAGCCCGAAGAGAAAAAGCCTATCGATTTCTTCAATGACGTAATGGATCGCAATGATGAAACTTTCAAGAGATTATCAAAACTAGACAGTGATTATAGAGATATTCTCACGACCATTTCACAGCTCGGCGCAACGGGAACCGATATAAAAACAGGCCGATGGGCGCTTGCGGTATCGGCTTTATCACTAATAGTTGCTATTATTGCTTTATACGTTTCGTACAAAACGGGCGTACCGCCTAGTGCGACGGGAGGAAATTAAATGAACATTTATCTTGATATCGACGGAGTACTCCTAGCAAATGACAAAGAAGCGGCGCGTCATGCCGACGAGTTTTTGCATGCTGTTTTGGAGAAGTACCCCGACTCAACATATTGGCTGACTACTCACAACTGGAAAGGTGAAAACAGGGCAAAAGAAATACTCGCTCCCCATCTCGATCCCGAAACTGTCATCTTGCTAGACAAGGTGAAGCCGTCGGAGTGGAATGAACTCAAGACCGATGCAATCGACTTTGAGCAAGATTTTCTATGGTTTGACGACGATCTTTGGCCCAACGAACTCAATGTACTTGAGAAACATGAGGCAGTTCAAAACTTCATCATGGTTGACCTCCATAAAGACCCTGATATGCTCGAAAAGCTAGCTCAAGTCATTCTCAATAAGTAGATACGTATTTATTAGCTCCTGTAAATCGTAGCATCTCCTCAGTAAGTATTGCCGATACGATACGCCTCATGATCTCGCAGCTATCATTTTGTGAGAGTATATTTAAGCTACCCTCCCACAGAACATCATCAATCACTGCTAGCTTGCGGTGGTGCTTTACGGTATAAAGCACCTTTACACCAAGCTCCTGCATTGCCTGAATGCCGTCGGAAGCCTGCCTGACATATTCTCCGTCATGCTCATCAGGACATCGCGTATTGATCGTAACTGCTATGCCCCTGCGCCGTAGTCCCTCAAAGACCGGCAGCAATTCATCAATGCGCCTTTTTGTGATAAATGGACTCTCAATATAGACACGTTGTTTCGCGTACCGTAAGTCGCTAGTAAAAGACTTATAAAACGTCTCGTTGTTGAAGAGACGAGAACCACACAGCCCTTGCGTGTCAGTTGTGCGCGAGAATAGCCTAAACATCGCTATTCTCCTCACTATCATCGTCCTCTTCTTTTTCGATGATATCTAAACTATCTACCCCTATCAAAGTTCTATAATCGTTCTTGATGCCCAGCCATGAAAAAAGTCTTAGATCTTATGATCTGGGACTTTTTTCTTGATTCGTGGCCGGAAATCAAGTCCCTGAGTGACACGAGGGAGGTCCGGATTGCTAATGGTAATTCTCGTTGCAGCTTATACTGCTCACAGATTTATAGTTATTAAAGTATACTCGGAGTATGTATAATCCAGTGAAAGATGGAATAGAAAAGACCGCAAAATTTGTTCAATACACCGAGGTGAAGCCACCCGATGATATTGCTGACTTAGTACATTGTTTCTGGGAATTAAAAACGGTCGCCACGCTAAAAGAAAATTTCCATCTTCATGCAATTCCTGATGCTTGTATCGATGTCATGTTTAATGAGATTGACATAGAAATAGCTGGTGTAACAGGCTTAGATATTAAATACGAAGTCCTAAATCTTGGAAAAGAATTTCACTACGTAGGTATACAGTTTTTACCAGGTGTATGGCAGGGCAATAGAGATGAAGTTTCGGACCGGTACATAGGTGAAAAATACACAGGCCGCTTACCACTTGTTAAAACAAATGAGAATATGGTAGGTTTGAACTTTTCTGACAAGCAAATAATTATGGCAGATCTTGTACGGCAGCTAGCTGACGAGAAAACAATATCGGCAAACCCAGTTACAGCAAAAATATTATCTCACCTTGATGATACCCGCACAGTTGCAGATATGGCTAACGCTGCGGGTGTATCGCCGAGGCAGCTGCAGAGGATATTGAAACAGTCGACAGGCTTTTCGCCGCATGACTTTCTGAAGGTGGTACGATTACAAAAAGCATTTTCTCAGGATTACGATATGCTATATGCAGATCAATCGCATTTTATTCACTCTTTTCGATCCATCACAGGCTATACCCCGTCGCAGTATTTCAGTAAGTTTGATGTCTGATATATACAATACACGGAAATAGTTTGCGCGTAGAGTTGCTATAGATATAAATTAAACAAGGAATGTTTATATGACAAAGACAGCAGACAAAGTATCGTGGTTTGAAATGCCAGCAGATGATGTAAACAGAGCGAGCAAATTCTATAGCAAAGTGTTTAACTGGGCAACGCCGCCAATGGGTAACGATGCAACATTTGCGTTGACTGTTGCTGCAGACAATAATGGCAACCCTACTGAAGTCGGGGGCATCAATGGCGGTTTCCATAAGCGTCAGGGCGATGCAGATGCAGGCTCTGTCATCAATATTCATGTCGAGGATATTGACGCAAAGTTAGGTGAAGTCGTAGCAGCAGGCGGCCAGATCATACAGCCGCGAACTGAAGTAGGTGAGTATGGGTTATCTATGGCGCTATTCAGCGACACCGAGGGAAATGTGATGGGAATTTATAATTACGGAGCTGCTAAATAATACACTGTATTCGAATACATGAAAGCGACTATTATTCCCAGTAGTTTTATAGCGGTACCTCCAGGTTGTCCAGCGCTTACTACTGAAGCACCTCTCTCTAGAAACCCGAGAACAATACCGCAGATAGAATTCGAGATGTTGATTAATGACCCCTACGTTTATTCATCAGACGATATATTATACTCTGCCAATGCAGAGCGTAGGGGCATTAGTTGGGAAGATTATTTTGCCACTGTTCAACCTGATTTTCGCTTGTCACCATTAGTAAAGCGATATGGCTGGGGCGTACACACTAACTCAAAGGGCAAGATTGCAATCTATCCATTAGGTTCAGCAGAATATGAAGAATTCATTCGCGATATATCTATTCAGCAACTCAGAGGAAATCGTTCTTTCGCAGTTTGATATTTTCGACGTTAAACACATTCTAATGCTGTATCATTTTTCTCAAAATCATATGGTTGCACTAGCTTAAATAATACAGCTGTATTATAATATATGTATGCCAAGGTTAGTTAATCATGATGAATACCGACAAATTATTACATCGGCTGTCTGGAAAGTCATGTACGAAGATGGGGTTGAAGCGGCATCTGTGCGCAGAATTGCAGATGAATTAAATATATCTGTCGGAAAATTACGTCATTATTTTATTACTCAACAAGGACTACTAGGCTTTGCACTAGACGCGATAACAGAGAGAGTAAGCGCAAGAATAAAGCAACATCGCTTAAGTGCTAGAAGTGGTGATGCGGCAGCTATAGAAATATTGGGAGAATTACTGCCTCTCGACCATGAACGCTCGGTAGAAGTATCGATATGGCTATCATTCTTATCTAAGGCTCGCCATGACAAATCACTTGATGAGCTGAAGCATCGCGCGTGGAAGGGTGAACGCTATGTGTGCCGAATGGCAATCGTAGCGACCGCAGGATGGTCATACGAAGGCAGAAATTTCAACGAACCTTTTCATAATGCAGAGGTTGAAAAACTCGCAGATGAGCTTCATTTATTTATCGCAGGCTTAACCATACAGTCCGGTACATATCCTGATAAGTTTACACCGCAGGTCATAAATATATACCTTCGTGACCACACAGTACGTTTGAATAAAGAGTTAGGGGACTATGCATGAAAAGTTTGATAAAGATGAATCGTAAATCAAGCAGTGTGGTCGTGATCGGAGTTATCACATGGATACTATCGCTCTTGACATTAGTGGTCCTACTGCCTGAAGGCCTGAAGACCTCGGCGGACGCGGGGGCGCCCGCAGTACCATATTGGATTATGCTACTGCCATTGTTACTAGGTATTCTCATAACAGCAGCTTTGCCAAAGAGTGCAGAAAGTAATGCTCCGAAAGTTGATGACAAGAAACGATTATCAAAAGATGTTAAATTACTAATTACTTGTGCTGTATTGTTTCCACTTATAGTGGGTGTCGCGGGAGCTTCAGACTCGCTGTGGTACCTAGTACTTAAGCTTGGTATCTTGCTAGCGGTGCCATTGTTATTTGTGAGTAAATACAAACACAGCGTGATCTTACCCAAACAGCAAAATTACTGGAGATGGCTGGCGCCGTCGATTGTTTTATTGGTATGGCTTTATATGTCAGCAATGGCTCCTTGGATCGTAAATAACACCGCTGGAATACCTGACGACATAACGGTTCTTATTATAGGTGGACTAATAACCGCAGTAACTGCGGGAGTTTTGGAAGAGGTCTTTTATCGTCGATGGTTACAAACGCGACTCGAAGCGTCAATTGGTATGTGGGCGGGAATTATTATAACTGCACTGCTATATGCCGGTATGCACTTAGGAGACGGAAGGCAACAGGCAGGACTGTTGGTTGAAATTGCATCAGTTGTTCTATTTCAAGGGACACTTGGTGTAATGCTGGGATATTTATGGTCAAAATATCGCAATCTATTTATGGTCATTGCGATACACATATTACTCAATGGATATACTATCGCAGTACATGTTTTCAGTACAGTACTTTAGAGCAAAGAATTCTTGACTTTAAAATTTGGCTTTGATAGATATCATGCTTGACTGATCTCTAAAGCAGAAAATTCGAAACGCATCGTAACTTCCGTAAGAGCATTCAATCATTCAGTAGAAAACTGCTTTCGCATAGCTGCGTGTAGATAATTTCAAAGAAAGCCGACCACTCCCTCATCTGCCCATTGCGGGGTGAGGGAGTGGCCGGAATTACATCTTTCGGGTTTGCGGTTGAGTTACGGGTTCAGTGTCACCTCGAAGCCAGCTCCTGCGACAGTGCCGTTCTGGCCGGAAGCCAGGTCTCGTGTACGTAGATCGGCGAGAATGTTCGCCGAGCTGGTGTACGAGTACGGCGGATTGCTGACGACAAGGCCGCGCACAATGCCGACCCATTTGCCCGCTGTCTGACCACCGTTTGCGGAGGATGGGTACTGCGCGCTGGCATCCTTGATGACCG
>Ga0076292_124_pt1 | contig 18956 bp, 16 predicted proteins | sample RifGroC2_FD_67791 | JGI IMG/M metagenome (GOLD analysis project Ga0076292, IMG submission 67791) | Candidatus Saccharibacteria bacterium GW2011_GWC2_48_9
ACGCTGTTTCGCGTCGCGAGCCTCATATCCGCTTGGTCGCTCATAGCAGTAAACTGCCTGGTCACACGGTCAAATCCATCGTCAACTTGTGCTGCGTATTTGCCATAGTCTGCGTTGCCAGACGAGTCTCTATTGTTCGCGTAGGTTAAGTACCCAAGTTCTTCCATGGTTGGAATGAGTCCTGTGCGGTATATCGCGCCACTTCCCATGCGACTCACCGTGCCAGATGCGATGATACCGTACTCTGCCCAGCTACCATAGGTGCGCAGCTCTTTAGGGTCGGTGCCTGAGGCCAAGAAGTCTTTTGTGTTTGTACCCGTGTAGACGCCGCCATTAACCGTAAGATCTCCGCCACGCACCTGCATGCTTGGCTTGTAGCCAGAGATGATACATTTGGCTTTTGAGAGGAATCGCTTATCGGTTGCAGCGTTGTAGTTTGGATTGTAGTTTGTGCGACCATTATTCCACCACTCGCGACCTGCAAACTTGATGTCATTACCAAAGCTGTCGTAATACACGGCATAACAATACTTTGTACCAGGCTCTGTCTCTGCCGGGATTTTCTCCGCAAAGTCGTATAGGTTGGCCAGGTCAGTACTACTATTCATGCGGACTTCCACATCTCGCACCTGGCTACCGTCACTGCGCGTCGCATAATCACACTGGAACGCATCTGGTTGGCTGAACTCCGGTCGGCCGTTGTTCGCATTATTACCTGTCACAGTCGAAGGACGACCACCCGTTGCTGTCGACGTATCTCCATCGATTATCTTCTGTCGTAAGAAGTTACATGAATCTGTGCTCGCCCCGAGCTCTGCGCCCAGATACGCAGTCCGAGAGCCTGATGCACGCTTATCCACATCAATTGCGTTTGGAATAACACCTGGCTTCATGACGATACGGTACACACTGGCGCGAGTGAATGATCGGTTTGAGCCGCCTGGGTTGTCGTCGTACGTTGGGCCACCACGATCGCTACCCGACGGTCTGTATACATTTGTACTGTCGCGAATGGTTGTGTTGCCTTTTTCAAAACCAGACTTCTTGTTACTGATATTAACTCGTACGGTTGTACCATCGAGCTTGTCCCGGCGCGCATCCGTCGGCTGATTGTCAATTTCAAAGACAGGGCTAAGTTCATACGGTTTCTTTAATTTCACATAAAGATCGGGGTTAAACTGCTTTCCGTTTTGCGACAATGCGTGATTTGTTCCGTTTGAACCTATCAAGTACGTGCCATTGATGCTGAAAATACTAGAGTTATTGTAATCCACCACACGATTGTTCATGTAGTCTGGCAGCCGCTTGATTGCGTTATTCGGCAGTAAGAACCCATACGCAAAACCACTTGTATATGTCTCAAACGCGGTTTCTATCGCAGGTAAGCGGAATGCAACACTAGCTACAGATGAACCAGTACCTGGTGCGGCGGCGTCAGCAGCCAAACTCGCCGCTGTAATAGCTGCCGCAACACCCGTATTCACAAGGTATGAGCCGAGTCCAACAGCTGCGACCCCCCATATCTGACCGAGGATTGGTATCATGAATCTACCGTTTGCCCCTGCATAGCCAGGGATAGCAAAGTCACCAAGTTTGTATTGTCCCGACCCGGTGACTATTGGTTGTACACCTCGGCCATAACAGTCGAGCAAATCCTTGCCATTAATGCTTCCCGGTGGGTATAGTGTCATACCAGCCGAAGAGAAGCCTTTGCCGTCTAGCAGTGTGATTGGTGTGTACAGCCACCCAGGAATAGTGATGGGGATTGCGGTATCAAGTACAGAGAAGGCATACGCTGGCACTTTCTTGGAACCTGTCAGTGATTCATAGCACTGATCTACTGGCCTATCACCGTTGATATTATATTGGACTGTTGCCGGTGCAAGCAGTGGCGATTCAATTAGCAATTTTGCAGCTTGGCCTGCCAGCGCTGCCGAAGAGGTATTTAACCCGCCAACAAGGTCGCGTATGTCGCCATTTTGCACGTCCGACACAACATCACCGTTCTGAGAAAGAAGCGTATCGCCTGCACCAAGCATGCCTTGCAGGTTTGTCAGCATAGTCGCTGGATTCATGCTATTGAGCCAGTTGCCCGAACCTTGAGGGTTAGTCAGCGGCCCGGTAATAACCTGGATCCTTGGAATCCCGTTTGGAAACAATATCGCACCCTGCTGGTAAATAAATGGATTGGCGATGAACGGGTTCTGAGGTGATTTTCCGATGCCTGAGTTTGCTAATGGATTGGTGCCGCCCGCCAGCAGTGCCAGCTGACCAGCATCGTATGGAAGCTGTTTAGTGAAGTACTGACCCATCCACCATAAGTTCGGTACAGGCGTAACTTTGAAATCAAAGTCCTGCGCATACCCCACCACATTACCGCCTAAGTTGCCCCGCAAACCCGCTGCTGGCGTATGTGACTGCACAGTAAACACGGTATTTGGTGACTGGTCCCAGTCGTATACAGGTACGTTCACTATAGCGTTAACGAGTCCGAAGCTTGCTCCGCCCAGTAGTGTCGATATATTACTAACCGTACCAAGCGTACTGTAGCAGCCATCGTCACGCATGGACATAGCACTACTGTATGGAGGCCCTGGCCTCTTAGCATTTGCTGGTGAAGTTACCCACATAGCAGCAATCGTGCTGATCGAAAATACTAGTACGGCCATCGCCGCAAGCAATGGAAGATTCATTTTTGAAGCGAACATATTACTTGACATAATCTACCACCTTAATTTTCTCCATATCTGTCTCTACATTTGCCTGTAAATCTTTGCGCGCCTCAACTCGCTCGAGCACATTGATAAAATATGCACTCAGTTGCTGATATTGCTTAACCTCTGTGAGGCCAGGTTTTGCATTTTTAATGTTTTCTTGAATCAATGTTGGTTCTAGCAGCCGAGTATAAACTCCGCCACCGTAACGACTCAGTACCGCGCCGTCAGAAGATCGTATAAAGTACATTCCTGATTGAGCAGGCTGTCCTATATTAAGTTGTTCAGCTTTTTTTACCGCGGCAACACTACTTACATTGCCCTCTTTGATCTGCTCTCGGATATCTTTTGCATTGGCTATCGCACTTTCAGCCGCTGCTTTTGGCTCGAGAGATGCAACAATAGGTATATCGTAGAGTATGATTGCCGTTCCGCCGTCTGAAACCTGCACTACGTAGGTATCAAACGCAGTATTATATAATCGAAGCTTCGTCAACTTGTCATCTGCCGTACGAAGCGTGTCGATACTGCCACCGCTAGTGCCGAATGCAGCGTCCGCAAGCATATCCTGGCGACTCAGGGCAATATATTCTTCTGGTATAGTAATGTCGTATTTTTCAGCTAGAAATTGTTTTTTCTCATACTCCGTAACTACTTTTTTGACATCGGCCTCAGAAGTAGTAGTAGCTTTGCCCAGTCTGACATATTCGTTAAACTGCTCCAGCGTCACTTCGCGCTCACCCACCTTAAGGGCGACAGGCTCAACAACGTTTGTCGACTTAAGGATAAAGAAAACTGCCGCAACAAGCAGCAGTACAGCAACAGCCAAACTTAGTCCTATAAAAAGAGAGCTTTTTTTCATTCCAGATTTTTTCGTGTCTGCACGCAAACTATCCCTCATAAATCACCCACTCCTTGTTTTGTTTGCGACGTCGCTTTCATTATCATGATAATCCTTGGCGCTAGTATACTACGCTTATGCTCACCAAGTAAAGCGTATTTAGAACTGTTTTAGACTACTGTAGCAAGAAGCTTTTAATGTAGGTCGCTATAATGAATTATTCGGCGCCGCAGCGAAGAGACACTTGACCAAAACAGCTCACGTAGGCGCCGTAGTTTTGATTTCTGACATATATAATTCTGACGCCCACCAGATGCTTTTACTACCAGAGTAAAATGACGGTGTCTATCAGCTCGATATTTCTGTTTGTTTCATATCTGTATCTTTTATTATTATATCAAAAATATACATTTATGTCAATGTATACTTCACGTATCACCCCTGTTGATGATATACTGACGTAATGAGTCTATCTATTGGAATCGTCGGCTTACCAAATGTCGGCAAATCAACATTATTCAACGCACTTACGAACGCAGACATACTAGCTGCCAATTACCCGTTCGCAACCATCGAACCGAACACAGGCATCGTACCCGTTCCCGACCCAAGACTTTCTGAGTTACAAAAAATGTATTCAGCCGAAAAAGTAATCCCCGCCACAGTGACATTCGTCGATATTGCTGGTCTTGTTGCCGGAGCAAGCCAGGGGGAGGGCTTAGGTAACAAGTTTCTCGCCAACATCAGGCAATGCGATGCTATTGTGCATATTGTTCGCGCGTTCGAAAACTCAAATGTCATGCGTCACGATGAAAGTCCCGTCAGCCCGAAAGACGATATAGAAATCATCAATACCGAGTTGATACTGGCAGATATTCAAACTATTGAAACGCGCAGCACAAAACTTCACAAAGAGGCAAAGTCCAAGCCAGCTGCCAAGGCCCAGTACGACTACCTACAACTACTCCTGGAAAAACTGCAGTCAGGCATCCCGCTCTCAAGCTTAGCCGACCTTGATGTCGAACTGATATCCGACTTGCACCTACTCACAGCAAAGCCCATCATTTATGCATTTAACGTCGATGAAGCAACTCTTACCGACGACTCGAAAAAAAATGAGCTCACCGCACTTGTTGCCCCGGCGCGAACAATTTTCGTATGCGCACAACTCGAAGACGAAATAAAATCACTGACACAAGAAGATGCAGCGGAATTACTTGAGAGTTACGGCGTGCAAGAAACTGGCTTGCAACAGATGATTCACGCAGCCTATGACACGCTCGGACTGCAGAGTTACCTCACTGCTGGACCAAAGGAAGTTCGCGCCTGGACTATTAAACAGGGAGCAACTGCGCCACAAGCAGCCGGTGTTATTCATACTGATTTTGAGCGTGGCTTTATCGCTGCACAAATAGTTAGTTACACAGACCTCACGGCAGCCGGCTCAGAATCGGTCGCACGAAGTACCGGTAAAATCCGCACCGAAGGCAAAACGTACGTCATGCAACCCGACGATGTTGTCGAGTTTCGCTTCAACGTCTAGAACTGCCATGCACCACTCGTGTATCCCCAACCCCACGAGTATGTTCCTGCTGTAGTGTTATTTTCGAGCATATTGGGACACGTAGATGCTCCTCCTTGCGTCCACGCCCAAGAATAATCGCTAACTCCTTTTGTATTTGTCACGTAGAAACTTTTACCACTCTTAGAGAGCCCCGCGAGTGCAAATTCCGTACGGTCTGTCGAAATACAGTAAATGACATTATTCAGGTTTTGATACGCGTTCTTGCTAAAACTTGCGCCAACCTGAGCACCAAACGCACTCGGTGGATAGAGATCGTCAGTACTCAAGACCTTTGCTGACTCAACCTTTTTCTTAAAACTCGACATGTCACTTTGTACACTACTATCGTAGCCTCTATTTTGCACACCGTTGAAGGCGACAATAGTAATAGCTGCCAAAATACCGATGACTACGATGACGATAAGGAGCTCGACGATTGTAAAGCCTCGCTTGCTGTGATTAACGCTCATGCTTTTAAGCGTATAGTGTGTGTGACAAAAAGGCAATATTAGCTCAAGATATATCTTATAGTTTATACGGAAATGCCTACCTAGTAACAACTCGTGCAATACACGTAGTACCATTGGTGTAATTCGATGCGTCTGCCTTCATGCCGCAACTTTGGTTTTGACCCTCCAGCCAGTAAAACACATACAGCGTCTCACTCCCCCTGGATATGTCCGTCCATACGTTATACAATATGCCATAATTGTCACCCGGCTGTCTCTTAACACTCGCAACTGGTTCTCCAACTTTACGAAGCTCTGTAATTAAGCTCGTGTTATTCCCCGTATTTGGAGTCTGATTCCAACTTGAACAGATATTATCCGTAGTTGCACACACATTCGTGCCCGAAGCTAATGGAATATCTCCATAGGTCGCTTGATATGATTTTACGAGCTTGATAGTCTGAGCTACTGCATTGATGCGGGAAGTGTTATTAGCTCTTTGCTGCACGCCGTTAAATGCCACGATCGTAATAGCAGCCAGAATACCTATGACAACGATCACGATAAGAAGCTCAACGATCGTGAAGCCGTGGTCTTTTCGCTGCAAACCAACCCTTAACATCCGTCCGACTCCTTGAGACTTACCCGCACAGAAATATCGTCTGGCCCCCCATTGAGTCCATCCGGTCCGATACTCTCTATGAACGTTGCCGAGCCAGCGGCAGAACCTGTATTACAATCATTGTCATCGTAACCCCAGCAGTTTCCCCATGGATCAGTTGCAGATATACCCGTGAAGCCTTCGGCTGCGAGTGCGGCAACCATACTCTCTATAGGTGCACATGTAGGAGGATTAGAGCCGTAATTCCACGAGTCACCCGTCGGTGGAAGTTCACTGCGGTTTACTTTGTACGCGAGCATAGCTTTTTTAATATTTGCTAGCTCAGACGATGCTTGGTTTATTTTAGCACGCCCCTGCACGCCATTAAAAGCAACGATCGTAATAGCGGCGAGAATTCCGATAACAACAATGACGATAAGAAGCTCGACGATTGTAAATCCATGACGATTTTTTATATTGCTCATGCTTTTAAGCTTAGCGTTTACCGGGCACGATTGCAAGGTTTACAACACTTTGCAGTAAAGTGGTTAGCTTTGCTGGATTAAGCGCAGCAGATAGAACCGTTCGCGGTTGCCTTTCGCACCAGCGACCTCGCTGTCTCGCTTGTCTTGTACGACAAAATACTTGCGCAGCCAATCCTCAAATTCACGTAAAATCTGCCGGCGTACCGAGTCGTTTTTGATGACACCTCTGTTTACTTGATGCTTACCTGCTTCAAATTGCGGCTTAAGCATAGCGACTATTTGCGTATCTGCATCGCTTAGCTCATTGGCGATGTGCGGTAGAATCTCTCGCAAGCTGATAAACGATACATCCATCACCACGACATTTGGCTTATATTTCATCTTAAAATCTCGAATATCCGTCTTTTCGTATAATCGGATACGTTTGTCTCGGCGCAAACTTGGGTGTAGTTGCTCTGTACCGACGTCTACCGCCCATACTTTTACTGCGCCATGTTGGAGTGCATAGTCGGTGAAGCCACCGGTCGATGAGCCTACGTCGAGTACGGTTGCGCCTTTAAAATTAACATTCAATAATTGTGCTACACTAGCGAGCTTCAAACCCGCACGACTCACGTAGCGCTCTTTTGCTGTCAGTTCAAGGCTGGCGTCGCTTCGCACGAACTGGCCAGGCTTCATCACCACGCGTCCATCAACCGTCACTTTTCCAAGCTTAATCCAACTTTCCGCCTGTGAGCGGCTCGTTGTCAGTCCACGAGTAGTGAGTTCTATATCAAGTCGTTGTTTTGTCATTATATATATCATACCAGAGAAAGAGGCCCTGGTTGGCAATGAGCTGGTAGGGTAGGCCCGCACTTTTTAATCCTTGAGCATACGCTTCCAGTCGGTGGCGTCCTTGGGCGGGAGCAGGTACTTGCCGAAGGCGAGATTACAAAAAAAGTTCGTATCGAAGCGAATGCATTTTCGAAGACAGCTGAAGAAAAGCTCTCTGCAGCAACCACGTCGGCCACTTCGACAGGTGCAACTTGACGCACCTGCACTTTGGTTTCCGACGCCACTTGCTCAGTCCAGGCAGTTGCATCGTCGGCAATCTGCTCGACCACTGTATCTGCTTGCACAGCCCGACTCGCCGTTGAGTCGTTGTGCTGCTGAACCTGCACGACCGCCTGATCTGCGCCCCGAATCACCTCAGTGGCAATCGGATTGGAGACCAGACCCAAAACGTTCGACACACCACGCAGCCCGTTACCGAGCACGTGCGTTGCACCGTAGAGCACTGGAGACGTCAATGCAGGCGACCAAGCCATGTCGGCCGGTACGTGCACCTGACTCTCCGGAGGCAACACCGTGTTTGCGAACTCGTACAGCAGTCGGTCTGTCAGCGGGTCTACCGCCAAATGCGACGGCCAAATCAGCCCGTCCATCGTGACCACCTGTACATCGGCACCCAATGCTTGGTACCGGTTCGCAAGCCAAAGGTTGTTTTCCTCGGGGGCGATCCATGGATCATCCACGGGGTTCACAATCATCACTTTGGCGTTCGGTCGCACTTGACCCAGGTTGTTATCCTGAATGACAGCCCGAACATCGGGCCGATCCAGAATCCCAGGGTCTTGCACCAAGGTCTCAACACGCAGACCAAGTAGTCCGGCCAGCACTGTTACCTCAAGAGGTACGTTGGCAAGCCCAAGACCACTGTAGAGCAGTCGTCCTCCTGGCGTCAGATGCTCCGCAAGCTGCGGATAGTACCGCGAAGTACCCACCGCAGCGCCGAACATGAACAACCCCGAACCTTCGGTGCTGTTCAAGTGCCTCGCCACCGCATCGAAATTGGCGGGTGTCGCGACAAGCTGAACTGCGACGAGGTCGAGATCGGGTGCGTACTCTGGCTGAAGCTCTGCAGCACGTCCAAGCGCCATCGAGCCACCAGAGATACCCGTACCAATAGTAGGCGAACCTAAGTTGCCGGTGAGCTGCTGAGCGGCCAACGTGGCGTATAGCACATTGACTCCAGCCGGCTCAGTCGCACCATACATACCACTTGTCCCGAGGTAGTCGGGTACGACGACGAGCGAGCCGGAGTTAATGCCGTTGACGACGTGCCAGGAATTGTAGTTCCCTATCGTCGCCAGTTTCAACGAGGCTGTCGACAGCTGAGTGATGCTGTTGTACGGGTCGGCCACAATTGTAGTCGGCCGCACACCAGCATACGGTGCGTGCGGTACAAGTACCGAACTCACCGCAACTGTTTTTTGCTGCGTCCGCGGATCGAGCGACACATACTGGTATTGCACCAGCTGTGCTTCACGGTATACGGACGGCTGCACTCGCTGAGAACCTGGCACAACGTCGCCGGGCTTCAGGTTTGTCACATCGACATCGTCTATTCCCCGATACACAGGAAGAAGCGACTGGCCATGCGACTCCAGACTATCGGATGGCTCGGCTTGCGCCACTGCCACCCCCAACATCATCGAGAGAAACCCTCCGAGGAGAGCTGCGAACGCACGAAACACGACACTGTGTTTCACGATACGCCTCCTGATCATTGGTCACTCCACAGCGGTTGCTGAGAATGTACTCGCCTCGCCCCAACTCTAGGTCACAACGAAACGTGACATAAGCATACGCCCGAAATGCAATTGCTGCAAGGATAAGCGCAGAGATCTATTGGTTACCCGTGACTTCTTTGCGCGTATATTGCTGTTTAATAATTTTTACACCATCTTTTTTCTGAAATACAGCAATGGCGTTGAGTGCAATGTCTTCGCCTACGTCGTATACGCGGTGCGTACTATCGGATATATGCGCATGCCAATTGCTACCCGTATATGTTACATCAAACTCACCACCAAATTCTCGCACCAGCCCGGCCGAACGTGCATGAGCAAGCACGGACATAATTCCAAACAACCGCGCGACCTCAATAGGCGCATCATCAGTACCAAATAATTCCTTTTTGACGACTCGCACCCGAGAATCGAGATCCCACACGATGTCCTCTTCTTTAAAACTTGCGTCAAAGTCTTGCCACCGATTCGTCGGCAAATCAAACCATGGCACTAGCGTAATATGGGGCGGCCACGTATCGAGCTGCGAACCGGTTTCAACGGGCTCAGTAGGAACGGCTAACATCAACCGCTCCGAAACTAGTTTATTTTTTTCGCTCGCGATACTCACCAGTAGCGGTGTCCACAGAAATTACATCACCAGTTTTGATAAACGCCGGCACTTTAACAATCTTGCCTGTTTCTAGGGTCGCGTCTTTAAGCACGCTGCTAGTCGTATCACCCTTAACTACGTCTTCGGCGTAGGTCACTTCAAGGTACAAATTCTTTGGCAATTCTACATTGATCACTTTTTCACCGAAAAACTGCAGCATCAGATCATTACCCTCTTTGAGATAATCAGCAGCGCTATCAACTGTATCAATGCCAAATTCAAACTGTTCAAATGTCTCAGGATCCATGAAGTTGAATGTGTCACCACTCTTATACAAGTACTGAACTGTTTTGTTGCTCACTTCGGCTGGTTCGATCTTCTCTTGGCCTTTGAATGTTTTAGGAATCACGCTGCCGTCTATAAGATTTTTGAGCTTCACGTTAACGATACTGCCGCCACGGCCCATAACCTTTTGCGAATACTCGATAACTCGGTATGGCTTACCGTCGAGCTGGCAGACAGTTCCTTTTTTTAGATCAGTTGGTTGATACATACAATTTTCTCCTTTTAATGTTTCGCGTATGTAGCAAGTGCACCCATTTTCTAGAAAAGGGATGCACTCAGACAGAAGCGAACTAGTTGCTTGTCACGAATGGCAAAAGTGCCAAGTGGCGTGCGCGCTTGATGGCTGTTGCCAATTGACGCTGCTGCTTTACACTCAGGCTAGTCTTGCCGATTGGCTCGATTTTGCCGTACGGGTCGATGTAGCGAAGTAGTGTTTTCGCGTCTTTATAATCGAAATACGCTGGGGTATCTTTTTTAAATCGTTTCATTATTTACTCCTAGAACGGGATCTCGCTCAGATCGATCGGCTTGTCGTCGATATCTTCTGGTGCGACATCTTTAGTTTGCTTATTTGATGACGGCGCTGATGAGCCGCTATTGCTGGAACCGCTGCCGTTATTGTCGCCGTTTGGTCCGTCGAGGAACGTTACGTCGTTGGCAATAACTTCAACTTTACTGCGCTTCTGACCATCTTGTTCCCAAGAACGGAAACTGAGGCGACCCTGCACGAGGCAACGTCGGCCTTTTGAGAGATACTGATTGACCAATTCGCCAGTTTTTTCCCACGCGGTGATGTCGAAAAAATCCGCAGAATCGTCGCTACCCGGGCGATCAACGGCGAGACTGAAACTCGTGACGTTTTTGCCATTTGGTGTTGTACGCATCTCTGGGTCACGTGTCAGACGCCCCATCAGTATTACTTGATTGATTGCTCGTGCCATAAAACCCTTGCTCCCTCTAATTCTAAATTATTTCTCTTCGGCTTCTGATGCTTCGGCGTTTTTAGCGGCTTCTGCGAGTGCAGCGCGGCCTTTTTCGTCGACTGTTACCAAGAGATAGCGTAGTACTTCTTCGGTAATATTGAGTGTATTACTGATTTTCAGTGGCGCATCCGCTGGAAGCTTGACGTCCATGTATACATAGACCGCAAAATCCTGCTTGTTGATCATGTAGGCAAGTTTTTTCTTACCCCAGTTGTCTTCTTTGAAAATTTCACCATCCGCGCTCTTGATGATATCGCGCACTTTTTCGAGTGGCTTTTCGATATCAGATTCGAGATCCGGATGAATGAGTACGGTTAATTCGTATTCTTTCATGCTGGTTTCCTCCTATGGAATCCTTATTGGATACTTGTGTCGATGCACAAGTTGAGTTTATAACACTAGTAATTATACATGATACCTGTGGATAAATCCAGTCCAACCATCCGCGACTACACCTAGCACGCGTACACTATCACTACTCAGACGAAGTAAGTTCATCGACGCTCGCCACGAGTACTTCTCGGGGTCGCGCACCATCGGCTGGGCCAATCACACCCTGCTCTTCCATCTCTTCTATCAAGCGAGCTGCTCGGGCATACCCGACACGGAGTCGTCGCTGCAACAAGCTTGCACTAGCCTTTTTACTCTCTATAACCACCCGTAGTGCGTCTTTGTACATGTCATCGCTGCTACCGCTATCGAAGTCCATCACCACGCCACCTTTGCCACCAAGTTGCACTGGTTGCGCAACAATCTCATCGTTGTACTGTGGTGCTGACTGCATACGGAGATGATCGGTAATCTTATTTACTTCGTCGTCTGTCACCCAGGCACCCTGGATACGCTTCGGTTTGCCCATCTGGGCTGTTTTCATGAGCATGTCACCTTGTCCGAGCAATTTTTCGGCACCTACTACGTCGAGGATTGTACGGCTGTCTACCTGGCTCGCCACCGTAAATGCGATACGAGCCGGCACATTCGCCTTGATAAGACCAGTGATAACATCGACGCTTGGTCGCTGAGTAGCAAGCACTAGATGGATACCAACTGCACGGGCTTTTTGTGCCAAACGCACGATAAGTCCCTCGACGTCACGTGCCGCGAGCATCATTAGGTCGGCTAACTCATCGATAACAATCACAATATACGGCATCTTACCCTCTTCGTGCTCCTGCATATTGCCGTCTTCATCTTCTACAGAAATCTTGCGACCGCGTTGGCTCAGGCGTTTGTTGTAGCTTTCGATTTCACGCACTCGCTCTTCGGCAAGTAGCTTATAGCGTCGCTCCATCTCGTTCACCGCCCATTTAAGTGCGCTAATCGTCTTCTCTGGTTCGTTGATGACTGGTGTAAGCAGGTGCGGAATATCATCGTACGGCGCCATCTCTACTTGCTTTGGGTCGACAAGAATAAGCTTCATCTCACTAGGGCTATTGCGGTAGAGCAAGCTAGTAAGTAGCGTATTGATCATGACAGATTTACCAGAACCAGTCTGCCCGGCAATAAGCAAATGGGGCATCTTGTTAAGCTCCCCTACTACTGAGTGGCCAGAGATATCTTTCCCGATAGCAAAGCTGAGCGGCTGCGCACCTTGTTTCCATTGTCGAGATTCTAAAATACCATAAAGACGTACGTCGGCAGCGCGCACATTTGGCACCTCTATACCAACAGCCTTCTGACCAGGAATAGGAGCCTCGATACGCAAGCTCTGCGCCGCGAGGTTGAGTGCTATATTTGTCTCGAGCGCAGTAATGCGTGTAAGCTTAACGCCGCTCGGTGGTTTAAGTGTGTACTGCGTCACCTTTGGCCCTATGTTCGCGCCTTCCATCTCCACATCAATATTGAACTCGCTCAGCGTGTCTTTGATAGTCTGCGCGTTTTGCTGGACATCACCCGCATCTGCTGGTTTTTGCTTCTTTTCAAGCAGCTCAAGCTGCGGTGGCTGCCAGTTCGGATCAGTGACTGCTACGAGCGCCTGCTTTTCTTCTGCTACTTTGTCTTGCTGTATGCTTCCGCGCAGACTAGACAGGCGTGGCTTCTTTTCTTCATCGGCGTCTTCTGTAGTCGGTACGCCAACGTTAAGTTTTATTTCACCAACATCTTTCGATACTTTTTCATCACGCGCGTTCTTGTCTTTTTCAGATCCACCAAATTTCAAGCGAATACCGCCCGCATTCTTAGCAGTATCTGCGGCATTGGCTTTTTGCATAATTTCTTTGTTGGCACGCTCTTCTTCGCTGAGATTATTGCGCATCCATTGCCATAGACTACTAATCACACTAAATGGCGATACGCGCAGCACATACAGTGACGTAATGAGAATAAGCAGTACATAGATAAAGCCGCCAACCGTCGTGCTCACCATAGCGAGCATTACGCTGTCGTTCAGCATACTGCCAACCCAACCCCCAGTAGTCTCACCCTGAGAGTCTTGCATTAAACCGAACAGACCAGCAAACCACACTATCAGTAAACCGGTGGCAAACTTCATCATAAACGGAGGCTTATTGTTTTCGGCCCGAAACGTCTCAACTGCAAGATACGCAAATAGCAATGGCAGCACGTACACTGCGTAACCTATCAGATCCAGGCTAGTCTGTTGAATCCAGTCGAGCACAGGGCCCCCTGCACCAAACCACGTCACGATATATAACACCGATATCGCTATGAGTGCGACAGCACCAACCTGCGCCCAAAACCCTGCTGGTAATTTGTGCTGTGGCTTTGCTGCTGCTTTTTTGCCCCTAGTGGTCTTCTTTTTCTTTTTTGACATAACTCTAGTATACTACTGTTTTTATTATACGTGGATGCGTAGAGACGGTATGAATATCGGCTCTGGTGAATTCGCTCAAAGTGCAAACAATTTGACTTTTCGTTCGAATACTTGAATTATAGCAAAAAACACTACAATTTGCAAGCCGTTTATGGTTTGATACCTGTTGTAAATAAAATATCCGCCACATTCGATGTGTAGCGGATATTGAAAGACTCTCCCTGGCTCGCTAGTAGCCGCGAGTGTCCGGCTTGCTACGCGGCTCCACCACTTCGGTGTCTGGCACCTGCTTAGGAGGAAAGCTGCGTGGCTGCGGCGCAGCAAATGTCTTTGCTTCGGCACTAGCACCATTGCTATCGCGACTTGGTCGGTTGTCCTGGCGGTTATCTTGCCTTCGAGCATCTTGCTGACGACCACGGCCGCCGTTTTGATTGTTGCCGCCATTTTGGCCACCGTTGCTTCCGCCGTTTCCACCACCAATTTCATTGATGACAGGGATAACGATAGGGGTACGCCTTGTCTGGTCGTAAAGCAGGTGTGTAATTTCGTCTTTGATTTCTTTCTTCAAAGAATCCATGTCTCCCCTGCGGCCACCAAAGCTGCGCTGCACTTTTTGCTTAAGGTATTGGCGAATCAGATTCATCAACTCTTCGCTATCGCGTAGGTAAATGAAACCGCGGGAAATGATGTCCGGGCTCGTAAGAAGTCGGCCACTCCCCTTGTGCACCGTCAACACCACCACAAACATACCTTCTTGCGACATATGAATACGGTCCTTAAGCACCACTTCGCTCACGATAGCACCACTATCATCGTACATGTTGCCACCAACAGGGATTCGGCCGTTTTTACGGGCTGTTTCCGCTGTAATTTCGATAACATCGCCACTGTCGCAGACAAAAATGTTACTACGTGGAATCGCACATTCTTTTTCGGCAAGCTCGGCGTTGTGCACGAGCATATGGAATTCACCGTGAATCGGCATGTAGTATGTAGGATTGAGTGCGTTAATTAATTTCACGTGATCATCGTAGTACCCATGTCCAGATACGTGCAGTGGGCCTACACCTGTTAGGTGAGATTTACCGCTCTGTATCACATCGCTACCTTCGCGCATCAAGCCGTCTACCGTACGTACAACATACTTCTCGTTACCTGGAATCGGGTTTGAGCTAAATACTACGACGTCGGTGTTTTTTATCTTGATATGCTTGTGCGCACCAGATGCCATACGATTGAGTACGGCGTTAAACTCACCTTGGCTACCAGTACATACAATTGTTACTTTACCGTCTGGCAACTTGATGATATCTTCCATTTTCACCACGACGTCTTTTGGAATCTTGATAGTTCCTGTGCGTAGTGCGACTTCGACGTTTTGGATCATGCTGTAACCAGCAAATGCCACCTTGCGGCCTTGCTTTTTCGCTTCGTCCAATATGCCCTGCATACGGTGGAGCTGCGAGCTAAAGCTACTGATGATAAGTCGGTTGTTTGGATATTTCTCCATAATCTGGCCCATGCTAGCCTGAATCTCCGGCTCACCATGGCTGTGCGTGCCTTCGCTCTCACAGTTTGTGCTTTCATTCATGAGCATCAAGATGCCTTCTTTAGAAGCAATTTCGGTCAAACGAGCGAGGTCAAATTCTTTGCCATCGACAGGCTTCTCTTCGAAGCGCCAGTCACCAGTGTCGATGAGTACACCAAGCGGTGTGCGTACGACAACCGCTGTTGCGTCTGGGATTGAGTGGTTTACGCGCACAAGTTCGATACTAAAGTTGTCGCCAATCTGGATACGTTCGTGCGACTCAGGATCCATCTCGTTGTACTGCGGCTCGTAACCGCTTGTTGCTTCTTCCATAGTGCGTTTCACCATGGCGAGCGTAAACTTGCTGCCGTACACTGGCGCAGGTAGTTGGTGCGCCACATGGCGATATGCACCAATATGGTCGAGGTGCCCGTGGGTAAATACCTGTGCACGAATCTTGTGCTTGTTTTCGAGCAAGTAGGTGATGTCTGGTGTGATGTAGTTAATGCCCGGATAGTCCGCACCAGGGAACAAGAAACCACAATCGATGATAATAATCTCATCATCGTATTCGATCGCCATCATGTTTTTGCCGATACCCATTTCACCGAGTCCACCAATAGGCATAATCTTGAGTTTTGGACCTTGTGTCTTTGGCTGACGTTTCCATTCTGCCAAGCTAAATTGACGTCCGTCGTAGCCGTTGTACAGAGATTTGTTGACTGGTATGTCGATCATGTGCTGGCTTGCGCGCAAGTTGACGTTTTCTGAGGTACGTCGCTGTGCGCGGAATACTTCGCCCTTACGGGTACTCGTGCCGTTGAGTGCAGCGATGTTAGATCGTTTTTTTGGTTGTCCCGATGTAGGGCGTTTGCTCAGGTCATCTGCCTGAGTATCTGAGAGTCGTCGTTGACCCATATATATTGTTTCTCCTTTTATCAAAAATGTTGTTTCAAATGTATTAAAAATGAGGATTGGGCGGTCGGTAATCGGCAGTGTTTCCCCTTGAAAGTACTTCCATAGTAGCAATTAAGTTGCTTGTTGTCAATTTCAGTGCAATACGCACACGATGTGTCATGTAAATATTGAACCGCCCGAAGGCGGAGCAGGGTGTGCATCACGCCTTTCGGGTCAACCGTCGTAATATGTGATGAGAGAATGAGGTAGGTGGCCATGCCTGCCATGCCGGCAGGTATCGACAGAAGCGCAGCGGGCAGTATGTACCAGACAATCAACAGAAGGCCCAGCAACAAGATCACGATGCCGACCCAGCTCCCGGCTTCATTGCGGCTGTACATCGCATCAGTCAGCCGAAGAAGCCTTCGGCCGGTGAACGACAGATCCAAGAACGCGGCGATCAACATGCACACGATAAAATTCGTGACTGCCATCTGAACGATCATGTTCACTCCATTTCACATTTGAAAGAACGGTCGATAATATTATATATCAAAAATATCATTTGTCAATATTTTCGGCGACTCTTCAACCGTCCTACCGCGTTGTGCGAGCAAGTCTTGCGGCAGCAACAAAGTCATCTACCAGCACCTGGCGCATCGATCCATTGTAGAGTGCGGCCGCCGGATGATATAGCGGGATCACCAAAAAATTACTGCCATGATATGTAACCCGACGAGCCATACCATGGTCGCGAGAAATGCGTAGCTCCGGGATAAAACACATGCCGCTGTGTCGCCCGAGCGTGATAACGACTTTGGGCGCGATGATTTCGAGCTGGCGCATAAGGTACGGCCAAAACTCCGCCTTCTCTTCCAGTGTAGGGTCGCGGTTGCTTGGGGGGCGGTACTTCACAATATTAGTGATGTACACGTCGCTCCGCGAGAGCTCCGCAGCTCCTAGCATCTCATCAAGAAAACGCCCACTAGCCCCCACAAATGGCAACCCTTGTTCGTCTTCTGCTTTACCGGGGGCCTCTCCGATAAAAACGATATCCGCATCGACATTGCCCGCACCAATCACTAAGTTATGTGCCTGAGACGCAAGCTCAGGGCATACATTTTTGTCCACTATTTCCCTTTGAAGTTGATCGACGAGCACCTTTTTATCCATGCTATGAGTATACCATCCACTACACCCCGCCTACGACCTAAGAGTCGCGTCGACGGTCGAACTTTCGCTTGTGTTTCGGCTGCCAACCTCTGCGTGCGGACTGCTGTTTAGTGTGTCCATGGCGGGCGGGTGAGGCGCCGAGCTTCGCCATAAAATCATTGCCAAGATGCGTACCGAGCTTCGAGAGGTTGATGAGTTCTAGACGCTGCTTCGAAGACAGCGCATCGAGAGAAATCACATGCCCCGCGAGTATTCTCGCCTGTTGCCTAAGCTGCGAACGTGCGACAGAAGGAATGCGCTTCGTGTGGTATTTGGCGAAGGTGCGACGCTCGCGCTCTATTTGCTCAAACGCCCATTCGGCATACGCGTCGGCAAAAAGTCGCATGTTATCGTTGGTCATCTCGGTAATTGGTATGCTCGCACCCTCTAGCACCTCGCCGCCGGTGCGGACCAGCTGGCGAGACGATAGCGTGCCGGTGCGAGGATCGTAAAAAGTTTTACCGCGACGACTTGCGAAAAGATGCGGTGCCAAATCGACCAGCCAATCTACTTTTACGGCGGTGATTCCTTGCACGAGATTGAGCGTCTCGAGTCCCCCACTTCGTGTTGGTACTTGCAAGTCAAACGGCGTACCGGCAACAAGTTTTGGGTTTCGTACCACACTACTGCCCGAGAGATGTCGACGACGTTTTGTAAACACATGCGTCGCTTCGTTTTTCTCGTCGACAGACCACAGCTCGTCGATTTGCCCCGCAACAATACAACGCATTAACTGATCTTGCTCTTCAGAGGTAATAGCTGAAAGCGGTATGCGCGCTAGCTTGAGGTCGCGTTCTAGTCGCTCCATTACCTCGGTCGCTTTATGGACATTTTTACCAATGATACCTATATCCTCGTATTGTTCGGGGATGATATCCGGTAGCGCCAGGTAGACATCGTACTGCGCCAAAAGGTCAGACTTTGTCTGCTTTGTGTACTTGTGCCAGCCCGTGTGCCGTGCGCCGCCCTTCACAATACCTCCGACCTCCTGAATACCGATGATCGCCGCTAATTTAGACTGCACCTCTTGGCCGCACTGAGATGCTTCAACGAGCATGCGCCCATAGCTAGATTCCACTGGAAACTCTTCCATCTGACGGCCAATGTGCGTCACATCGCCAGATTTGGTCATAGCACCTAGAGCAACGAGCGTACGTTTGGCTCGCTGGATGGCTTTGCTACTTGGGTCGTGATAAAAATCGAGAGATTCGATGTCGATACCGATGCCAGCCGGGCCTTCGAAACATTTCTCACCGACGCCCAGAAGGAAGGAATCTTCCCTCTCTGGAATCCCTACATCTTTTGTGGCATGCCTTCGTACGGCAGCCTGACCATCGGCGGCGAGCGGCTGTTCGATATCACGGCACAAATCCTCACGAAGACCTCCGCGGTGTTCAGCTAC
>Ga0076292_115_pt1 | contig 17955 bp, 20 predicted proteins | sample RifGroC2_FD_67791 | JGI IMG/M metagenome (GOLD analysis project Ga0076292, IMG submission 67791) | Candidatus Saccharibacteria bacterium GW2011_GWC2_48_9
TACTAAGATCAAGATGAGTTATTTTCCCATCCTTCGGTCGCGTTGCTGATACCAATAGATCGCTTTTTCCAGCTCTTTGGGAGAGAAATCTGGCCAGAGGATGTTGGTAAAAAATAGTTCGGCGTAGGACATTTGCCAGATTAAAAAGTTACTTAATCTAAATTCACCGCCAGGTCGGATGATAAGGTCAGGATCGGGTTGGTCTTTGGTGTATAGATAGCTAGACACCAGTTCTTCGGTGATTTTACTTTCAGGTATCTTATCTTTAATTATTCTTTTGAGAGCGGTAATGATTTCATCACGGCCACCATAATTTAAGGCGACATTAAACTGAATTTTTTCCTCGATGATAACTAGAGCCAGAATTTTTTTGATGGCCTCTTTGACCTTGAACGGGAAAGCCTGGAAGTTCCCCAGGACAAAGAATTTGATACCAGATTTTCTATATTCCTCGGCTTTCTTCCTGACAATGGTAATCAGGAGGTGGAATAATCCTTTGACTTCGAGCGGAGAACGTTTGCGCCAATTTTCGGTTGATAGGGCGTAAACGGTGAGATGTTTAATTCCAATATCACGGCAATATTCAACTACTTTTTGAAGATTTTCGGCACCAGCTTCATGTCCTTTACCATCAGGAAGGCCATTTTGATGAGCCCAGCGTCGATTGCCGTCGACTATGTAACCGATGTGTTGGGGTACTTTTATACTCTCTTCATCACCACTCATCTTCACCTCCACCGTTTAGTTTTGAATTTTCAGATTGCGCCCACACTTTAAGCACATGTGCGGCGTCTACGGGTGCTTGCAGCGTGAAGTCGCTTGACTGTTCAAAAATCTCGCTCTTCACAACGTAGAGCCGGAAAGGATCAATCTCAGACGCACTATCGCCTCGATACGTGTAGCCATCGTACACAATTGCAGCAAAGCCTCTTTCACCCATTCTATGCACAAATTCCTGAGACCTGATTCTTTTCAAATCTTCTCGTAGTGTATATCCACGCACCTCTCGCGGCAAAATGCCCTGATATTCATCAGTCTGAAGTCTACTATCTACAAGATCTGCAGTTGCATCGGCGGCTGCGAGTATACGATCACTGCGCTGCTGCTCGCGTCGGGTACGCCAACCTTCTCGAGATAACATTATATGGTGAGGATATCCTTCTCCTTAGATTTGAAAGCCTCGTCAATTTTCAGCTGCATATCGCTCATCAGCTTGTCGATTTCCTTACCAACACGCTTTTCATCATCTTCAGAAAGCTCTTTTGCTTGTTTCTTGGCTTTAGCATCTTTGAGCGCATCTTGGCGAATATTGCGCAGAGCGATGCGTGCTTCTTCAACTTTTTCGCTCGTCTGCTTAACAAGTTGCTTGCGACGTTCTTCGGTAAGCGCTGGCACTGGCACACGCACAACCCGCCCGTCGTCGCTTGGGTTGAAGCCGAGACTCTGGTCGTCACGAATAGCCGTCACCACGGCAACTATATTACTAGGGTCAAACGGCGTCACCAAGAGCTGCTGCGACTCCGGCGCAGTAATGTTTGCCGCTTGGTTGAGCGGCATTTTAGTACCATACATCTCGACCTGCACACTCTCTAGCATTGCTGGATGCGCACGGCCTGTGCGGACTTTTTTTAAATCATCTTCAAAGTGCGTCAGTGCACTATTCATTTTTTGCTCATATGGTGTAGTATCGAACATATATCCTCTCTTTTCTCTTACCAGTATAGCAAATTGTACGCTCATTGAAGTGATAGAAAACCATATTGTATTTTTATACTATGCTTATGTATACTTATCGTAGCTAGACAACTCTAAGGGTGGACATACATGACGCAACACAGACGCGCAAGTGAAGATGACATTGCGCAGTACCTATCGCTGTTCGATAAGCCTGTCGATGCCGTCTTGGCTATCAAAGAGCACCTTGAAACAAGAAGATCTTCGGTAAAGCAGCGCATTCAATCACCCGCTCCTGACACTCCCGTCATAGTGTCTACCCGTGACCTACACAGAGGCTACAAAATCGGAAAGACGCAAGTTGATGCGCTTCGGGGTGTTTCTATCGACATACACCAAGGGGAGTTCGTGGCGCTCACTGGTCCTAGCGGTAGCGGTAAGAGCACCCTTTTGCAGTCTATCGGTGGCCTAGATAAGCCTAGCAGCGGCACTATCTTGGTAAACGGCACCGACATCGCTAAGCTCTCAGACAGTAAACTCTCTACCTTTCGGAATGGAACGATTGGTTTCGTGTTTCAGTTTTTTTACTTACAACCATTTTTGACAGTCAGACAGAATATCGAAGTACCCGGCATGTTTGCAGGTAAAACTCGCTCCGACAGACGCTTGAGTGTCGAACAGGTCGCGGCATCTGTTGGCCTCAGTGAGCGACTTGAACACATGCCGAGCGAGCTATCGGGTGGACAGATGCAGCGCGTGGCTATAGCCCGAGCGCTTCTCAACCAACCAAAAATAATCCTCGCTGACGAGCCGACCGGCAATCTAGACAGTGCAAATTCTCACAATATTATCGAACTGTTTGATAAAATTCGCCAAGAATTCGGCACGACTATCGCCATCGTTACTCACGACCGGGCAATCGCCAGTAGAGTCGACCGAGAAATTAGTTTGCTTGATGGGAAGCTCGCATGATACGGCCCCTAGATACGATCACCCTTGCGATGACAAAGCTTCGCATCAGAAAAGTGCGACTCGCCTTCACCATCTTAGTGTCAGGACTACTTTTTGGACTTTTATTAGCCGTTATCTTGATTTCTTCTGGTATCTTGCAAAGTCTCGATAGCTTTGGTAGAGAAAATATCGGGAAAAAATACATCACCGCAACCACTCATTTTGGCGGAGATGAATATCAATTTTACAATATAGAATCAAACAATACCATTGTTACACGTGCCGAACAGATTCACGCCGAAAGAATTTCCGCTAAAAAAGCAGAGGCCAAACGCCTTGGTATTGAATTCAACCCGACCGAGGATCCCGTTCCGACAGAGTTCAACAAAGACTTAGGCAAAAAAGTCCTCATCGAAGATCTTGCCCAATCTCCGAGCGTACTGCAAGCCGTCGAAGAATACCGTGCTGGGCGCGACAAACCGTTTGATATTGATGAGCATACCAAGAATTACGATGTCAAACGCCAGCTTACAGAATTATTCATACAGCCCGAATTTGGTACGCTCGCGCCAATGCCCGACGGCAAAGAAGATGCGATTGTCAACGCAGACGTAGAACAGCCCAACTCGGCCTATCAGTCTTTTGAAGATTACACATCTAGCTATAACGGTTTGTCTGTCGCCGACGATGTTATATCAATGCCATATGCTGCCAAAAAATTTGACCCGAAAACCGCAGACAGCATACCCATCATCATCAACTACAACTACGCAGAAAAAACCCTCGGCTTTGAGAAACTGCCGTCTACGGCGACTGCGAACGAAAAACTAGAGCGCATTCGTGAGGTTCGCGAAAAAAGCACCAATCTACAAATTGATTTTTGCTACCGCAACAACGAGTCGCTCGCACTCCTCAACGAAGCAATGATCCAAAAGAAAGAAATGAATAAGAATAAAGATGACAAAGAATACGTTAAGCCATCGGTTATCTACAAGGTACCTGCTGATAATTCATGCGGCTCGACCGAAATCATCAGCGACACTCGCACTACGGAGGAGCGAAACCTTGCGCAAAAAAATGAAGAATTCGCAAGAATTTTTGACAAAACACAAGACCCCTTGCAGTTAAAGATGAAATTCGAAGTGATCGGACTCGCACCTTCGGCACAGTCGTTCTCTGGCACTCAGTCAGTGGCAGATGGAATCTCAGCGCTTTTAGCATCAGCTCCTGTGCCAAACTGGCTCATACCGGCTGGATACTTTCAACAGCTGCCTGCCGAGCTCAAGCCCGTCGCTGTATTTGGCGAATCTGCCACAGCGACAGATGTTTCAAAAACACCCAAAGCCCCATACGATGTACACATCACTGAGTTTTCATCATTAGCAGCAGCAAAGTCATACCTCGAAGCGAATGCATGTTTTAGCGGTACTTGCGAGGTGAGCGCTCAACCACATGCCACCAACAGCATCATACTCGCCGACGTACGTGGCTTGGTCGAAACCATCCTACTCTGGATTACGGGCATAATATCATTTGTTGCGATAATCATACTTGGCAGCATGATAGGTAGGACAATAGCCGATGGCCGCAAAGAGACAGCCGTATTTCGTGCAATTGGCGCAAAACGTATAGATATTGTTGCTATATACAGCTGGTACACTATATTGCTCAGTCTACGTGTGATAGTATTTGTCGCCTTACTAGGAGTCCTGCTAGCATTCATCGTCAACTACTGGCTTTCACCGTCAGTCACACCCATGGCGCTCACAGCGTTTAGCGCACAAGACCTTACAAAACAATTCGTACTTATTGGTTTCAATTCGCCGTACCTCATCTATATACCTGTCATCATCATATGTATCTCGCTCGTTGCGATGCTACCACCGCTACTCATGAGTATACGCCGTAATCCTATCAATGATATGCGCCAAGAATAGCTCGCCCATTTGTTTTTTGCTCGTTACATGGTATGTTTGAGCAGTGAAAGAAAAAAACCCTCAAGATTCGACACTCGAAGCACTCTTAGAAAATCATACGCTTGTTCCAGCGCTGGAAGATCAACAACGCTACCTCGCAGCACAGACGCAGCGCCTCACGGCGCAGCTGACCGAATGTGGCACATACTTACGCGTAATGGACTCCATAGCCTTCGAGTCGGTCTCTGGTATGGAATTTGGACGCAACGCGCAGTTTGAACTCTTTGCTTTGGCTACATTCAGCCCACCAAAAGCGGGCGAAAATGCGCGCACAAAGCCCATACCTATATCGTGGCGCAACGACGTTGGAGAAAATCGACCAGTCGGTCGCTTCACAGACGACGACCTAGAAGTACTTCACGACTTCTTTGATAAACTCGACGCAGACAAGCACGCAGGCGTTTTGCCAGATCTTTGCGACAACTACACATTACCGAGTCAGCATGTAGCTCGTACTATCGGTAGCCAGGCAACAAAGAACACTCGCTCTAGTTAACCCACGCTGCCCACGTAGTCTGGTATACGGCATCAGGAGATGGATTGACGGAGGTCAAACCAACCATTCCACACACAGTCCACCCATAGGCCGATGGCGTCTCCTCTACTTTGCCTGCAGTAGACATATAACGGAAATATTTTCCTGATTTTGAGTTTGCAAGTATCACGAACTCATCTGTCGTTGCGTTACGGCAGTATCGAAGATTTCTATCCTGCACATCAAGACCATATGCGTTGCGACTAAATTTTATATTCATCGTGAGATTAAAATCCGCAGGTGCTGGATAGCGGTCATTAACAGCTTTGTACTGTGCCATAGCCGAACCAAATTGACGGAGATCAGATTGTACAGCTGTATCATTGGCACGATTCTGCACGCCATTGAATGCTACGATCGTGATCGCTGCTAATATGCCGATCACGACGATCACTATTAGCAGTTCAACTATTGTGAAACCTTTATTTTTCATGCCGCCCTTTTTAGTTGTTGTGCTTATGTCAAAATTATACCAAACATTTCATACGAGACCTACAAAATAAAAACTCCGCGCATTGCGGAGTTTTTATCTTTACGAAAGACTAGTACTATTCAGTCACACCAAGTTCGATACGCTTGAACTGTGAAACACGAATGTTCTCGCCGCTTTTCGCGATCTGTTCCTTAATACGCTCACCGACAGTCATGCTGTCATCGAGTACAAACGCTTGTTCAGCGAGCACCTGTTCAGCAAAGTGCTTCTTCAACTGACCTTCGACGATTTTTTCTGCCATATCAGCAGGTTTGCTTTTTAGCGCGTCACTTGCAAGCAGCTCTTGCTTCTTCGCTTCGTAGACATCACTCGGCACATCTTCGATAGTTGGATACACTGGTGACATTGCAGCAATCTGCATGGCAATCTGGTGAGCAAATTCTTTGAACTCAGGCAAACGAGCCACGAAGTCTGTTTCGCAGTTCACTTCCACTACCACACCAATACGGCCAGAGTGCACGTAGCTCTCAATCAGACCTTCGCGAGTTTCGCGGTCGCCTTTTTTCTCGGCTTTTGTGATACCTTTTTTACGCATCGCTTCGAGTGCTTTGTCAAAATCACCCTCAGCATCAACAAGCGCTTTTTTAGCATCGGTCAGACCGATACCTGTCAGCTCTTTGAGTTTTTTGATGTCGTCAATCGTTACGCCCATACTATCTCCTTTATTTCTCTTCTTGTTGGTCGGCTGTCTTTGCTGATCCTGCGCCCTCTGCAACAGCTTGCGCAAAGTAATCAAGCATCAATGAGATGCCTTTGATTGCATCGTCATTGCCTGCCACAACGTAGTCAACATCATCTGGGTTTGCATTGGTATCGACGATACCAATCACTGGCACTCCAAGTGTTTTTGCTTCACGAACAGCATTTGCATCTGCGATGATGTCAGTTACAATGACAGCGCCTAGCTTACCATTAAGGTCTTTGATGCCACCATACTTGCTATTAAGCGCGATGATCTCCTCTTGGAAACGCTGCACTTCAAGCTTGTTGTAACGTTTTTCAAGATCACCACTCTCCATGCGCTTTTCAAGATCTTTGAGCTTCTTGATCTGCTGGTTCACGGTAGTAGAGTTTGTAAGCATACCGCCGATCCAGCGCTCAGTCACAAACGGCTGATTCACTTTTTCAGCTGTTGTACGAACAATATCTTTTGCCTGCTTCTTAGTACCGACAAACAGTACTTGTTTACCGCTTGCTGCTACCTTTGTCAAAAATGGCAACGCCTTATCAAGACCTTCGACAGTTTTTGTCAGATCGATAATGTGGCTCTCTTGGCGTTTACTGTGAATGTATGGCGCCATTTTAGGATGCCAACGGCTCGTTTTATGTCCAAAATGAACACCAGCTTCAAGCAATGCTTTAATATCTACCTCTACGGCCATGATATACTCCTTATTTCTTCACCGTTCAACCTGAGATTCAGGAGTATTTGAACGGTTGTATCGTTAAATTATTTACTTACATATCTTACCACATAGAGACGAGCCTATCAAGACTAACCGCCACTCTACTCACTATCAGGGAGTGGCCCAACCCAACTTCGCTCCCTTGCAGTCCTACCGCCGTTAGACTGCATAGCCAGCAACGCTTCCTCTTCAGTTGGCGGTGGCACATAAAAATTACGTATAAATTCACCTGCACTCATATACATCTGGCCATGATCAACTGTAGCAGGATCAAACATCTCACTTGTTCCTGGGTATTTCTCGTGTCCAACCATATGTATCGTCATGGTATTTATTCGCTGCTTAGTTCCATCGGGCATCGATGCGTAGGTTTCCACGCCATGTTTCAGAGAAAACCCACTGTCAACAAATGGTGAGCGCGCATCGTTATACTTATTTTCCCTGGTGGAAAAACCTGAACCTTTTAGAGGAGTCACGGCACTTCTGGATTCAGGCCGTATTGCATACATCATCATATCCGTCTGTACATCTCTTGGGCTCTTGCCGTCTAGGCCATAGCCGTTCGCCTGTTGGTAGTCGTAAACTTTTTTGAATTCTTCCTCGGTTAAGAACGATCTGTCCTGTACATTGAATATGCCCCCTTCGCTCTGTGCATCGGGAATCGGTATGCCAAATATCGCTTGCTCACCAGCTCCAAGCCTGTTGACGAAGAATACATTCGCAGCCTTTAATTCCCCCCGTGTAAAATGATTAGGCTGAACCCCGCTTCCCCTGCTAGACAGGTCAATCCCTCCAGTAGCTAGTAAGGCTTCATCTTCTGGGGTATACTGCGTCGCCCTCTCAAAATTTTCCATGGGCGGCGCAACTTTTATCTGATCGCTGTCAGACAAAATAGACTCTTGGGTGAACATTGACTCATACGTCACCCGAATGCCATCCATCATGTCTGCTGGAATTTGCGCATCGGGCATCGTCCATGGCAGCTCGTCTGCATGAAGGCGCGCTTCAATCTGCTCTTGTAACGCATGCTTTTCTTGATCGGCAAGCTCCTGCCTCACCGCTGCAATCACACTTGGGTGTTTCGACACATCACCGGCTGTACTAATTCGTGCCTCCAGCGCATCTTTGGCAGCTTGCATCGGAGCAGGAATCTCGCTTCCTGCTTGAATCCTGCTCTCAATAAGACCAGCGAGATGATCGATTTCTTTTTGCAACTTTGTATTGTTGAGAGCCGCAGTAGCCTCAAGTGCTCCAGTTGCAGCATGTACTGTAGCCTCAAGTCCTTTATTACCGACATACCCCGAACTTTCTATTACCTGAGAAGCTTGGGTGGATCGTTCAATAGCGCTGAAGTTTCGCTCTACCAATGACCCGCCTTCATGTCGCCATCTATTGCTCATCGCGCGCAGCTCAGTAGATACGTCATGGCCCTGATACTTATCATTCTGTAAGGTTTTGTCGCTATTCGCATACTCTACGCCGCGCACACCTTGCTGCATGATCGGATGTTGCTCAATAGCCAGTATGGCCGCTTCTGCAGCATCAGTTCCGTCTGGCAGCGTCGCGTGTGTGTCATGGAGCTCCTGTACTAATTCTGTAATACGCGCATGCATTTCCCCATCGTGGTCGAGCGTAGCTGCAGGATTATCGTGGCCGGAAAATTTTGCACCACTGGACTCTAGCGCGCCTTCTACTACCACATCCATCGCTGCATCATGCGCGGTGAGTTCAGGCACGTCATGACTACCATTACTCTCTCGAGCGATATACACCAATGCTTCGTCCGTAGCAGCCACTGCTTCTGCAGAATGCGGAGCAACTCCAAGATCACGCACAATACGCTCTTCAACATCTGCGATATCAGCCAACGCATGCTCTATGAGTTGGTGCGCACGCTCTTGTTCGGATGCTACACCAAGAAGCTCATCGTCATGTGATGCACTGCGAGACTGAGTGTCGTTATGCGTATGTTCTGAAATCATTGTTTATATTGTGGTGTTTATGCTTATATTATATCACCTCGCTCCAGCAAAAGACACGCAGTGACATTTATTCTGGTTATGTGATATAAGAATAAGCTCTAGCGGTATATGAGGAGATGCGTTACTATGGGGCTACATGAAAGAAGCGTTTCGTCGGGCAGCAACGCGAGTCTCAAACCTTGCAGGCACTGCAACTGTATTTCTGGCTGCAGTTGCCGTTGTCATCATCTGGTCAGTTACAGGCCCCCTATTCGACTTTTCCGACACATGGCAGCTTGTCATTAACACCGGAACCACTATCGTTACCTTTCTGATGGTATTCCTCATCCAGAACACCCAAAACCGAGACGGCAAAGCCGTGCAAATCAAACTCGACGAGCTCATACGGGCCACCAAAGGTGCTCGCGCGCAGTATGTAGGACTCGAAGATATGAGCGACCAAGATCTCGCTACACTCGAAGATGGCTTTAAGCGTATGGCGCAAAATCCCAGTTCGGCACGCGCAATCGAAAAAATGCGCGGTAAATTAAATGAAGAGCACAAGCGCCGACATCGCGTTCACACCACCCATGCCCATACAGATCTATCACCCGCTGAGGCGTCACCGGACAGTCCAAATACCGCCCAGACCATTACCGCAGCGGATGGTCGCACGTATCGCCAGGTTCATGGCCGCATGCTTCCGCGACACCGTACGCACGCCCACGGCACACGACGCGTGTTACGCTAGATACTTTACATAGCTATTCTTATCTGATAATATAGTTCAGATATGAAAAGCAGTATACACCCTACGAACTACCGACTTGTCGTATTTAGCGACGAAGTTGCAGGGTTTTCGTTCTTGACCCGCTCAACAGCGCCAACTAAGGACACAGTAAAATGGGAAGATAACAAAGAATATCCACTTGTTAAGGTGCATATCTCTAGTGCTAGTCACCCATTCTTTACTGGCGAAGAGAAAATTATCGACACCGAAGGTCGTGTCGACCGCTTCAAGGCACGCTTCGCAAAAGCCGAAGAACGCAAAGCAGCTTTGGCCAACAAAGCAAAAAAGCAAAAGACCGAGCAAGCAAAAAAAGCTGATAAATCAGCCTAACCTGCACAATTCACTACTAAGAACGTCGCATCGTGCGACGTTCTTTTGTTATAATAAGAAACATGAAAGATGCAGCCAAGTCTACACAACCTAAAAAGACCAACTTCACGCCAATGATCTTTATTGCAGGACTAGCTGTGATGACAGCGCCTATTTACCTAGCATCCATCGGACTAGACTCACTCGCGGCGACTATCATGCCCTACGAGGACATATTATTCGTACTTGGCGCGCTGATTATCCTATATTCCATTTACTATAGTTACTGCGCTAGTAAATAGTCACCCCTGTTATTTTATTCTCAAGCTGGTATAATGAGAAGTAATGTCGCAAATCAACCTTGACCTAGAAAATCTCAAATCAGAGCACCAGGCACTCGGTGATTTTCTAGCCACGCCCGATGCGTATTCAAATCCTCAATTTAGCAATAAAAACAAACGCTTCACCGAGCTCGAATCCCTTATCACTCTCGCAAAACGTCGTGAGCAACTTGCACAGAACATCACAGAGGCCAAAGAACTTTCGAGTGGCGGCGATGAGTTAGCCGAACTAGCCAAACAAGAAGTCGTCGAAGCCGAGGCTGAACTGGCGAAGCTAGACGAAGATCTGTTTATTATGCTCACACCAAAAGACCCCAACGACGACAAAAACGTTATCATGGAAATTCGCGCAGGCGCTGGTGGCGACGAAGCAAGCCTGTTTGCAGCCGAACTCTACCGCATGTACTTACGCTACTGCGAAACGCACAACCTCAAGACAGAGCTTATCACCGAAAGTGCCAACGACGCTGGCGGTTACAAAGAAGTCGTATTTAGTATCAAAGGCGACTCTCCATATTCGATACTCAAGTTTGAGTCTGGTGTCCACCGTGTCCAGCGTGTACCATCTACAGAGTCCCAAGGCCGTATTCACACCAGCACTGTCACCGTAGCAGTGTTACCAGAAGCCGAAGAAACCGACGTCGAGATTCACGCCAACGACCTCAAGATCGATGTATACCGCGCAGGCGGCCACGGAGGACAAAGCGTCAATACGACAGACTCTGCAGTGCGTATCACCTACCTCCCCACTGGCCTCGTAGTTACCAACCAAGATGAGAAGTCGCAACTCAAGAACAAAGAGAAAGCTATGAGCGTCCTACGCTCTCGCCTGCTTCAGCAGAGAATTGATGCAGAAAATGCCAAACTTACCGCCGAACGACGCGAACTCATAGGCTCTGGAGATCGCAGCGAAAAAATTCGCACCTACAACTTCCCGCAAGATCGCATCACCGACCACCGCATTGGCTACAGCCGTTCGGGTATCCCACAAGCATTAGATGGCCGCATCGACGACATTGCAGAAAAACTACAGGCCTACGAGCGTGAGCTCAAGGCCCAGAACGCCGAACAGTAACCCGGTCGGATCAGCGTATTCGCTAGGTCAAATAACTGTCATTTCTTAACATATTATGCAATAATTACTATAAATGACTATATCCGATTGGCTCCGCGATGCCACAAAACAACTCAAAGACATTGGCATTGATTCAAATCGACTAGATGCAGAATTGATTCTAGCACATACCTTGCGCAAACCACGCACCTATTTGCACGCGCACCTCGACGAAGAGATCGACGAACGCCGCTACGATATTGCTAATGCACGTCTCGATCTTCGGCTTGATCGAGCGCCACTAGCCTACATTGTCGGGCATAAAGAATTTTATGGTCGCCGCTTTATCGTAACACCGAGCGTACTTGTGCCGCGACCCGAATCCGAAAGCATGATCGAGTGGCTACTCGAAATTACCGCAAATGAAATATCGCCAAAAAGGCTTATCGATATCGGCACCGGTTCAGGAATATTGGGCATTACCGCTAAGTTAGAACGACCCCATTTAGAAGTCACCCTTACAGACATAGACGCCAAGGCACTCACAGTAGCTAGGCGCAATGCCGAACTGCACGACGCGGCCATACATACGCGACGCGATAGCCTACTTGATCATCAAGGCTTCATGGTTGATTACGTGCTGGCGAATTTGCCATACGTCGATGCAAGCTGGGATGATACATCTGCAGAGTTACGCCACGAACCACCGCACGCACTATATGCAACAGACGGAGGCCTAAAGCTCATTGCGCAGCTTATTCCTCAGCTTGCTCGCTGGCTTACACCAAACGGTGTTGCACTACTTGAAGCCGACCCAACCCAACATGCACAAATTCGCACAGTAGCCGAGCAACATGGACTTCGTAGCACAGGGTCACGCGATTATACTGTCGCGCTTATCAACAGCTAGAAGCCGAATAAACTGCGAGGATCGAACGATTGTTCTTCGGATTCTTGCTCAGCGGGTGCCTGCGACTGCTGTGTGTCATCAGAATATTTTGCGAGCTTCACGTCAGTTGTCTGCTCTTTACCATCTCGCAGGAAAGTCACCTTAACGCTATCGCCAGGTTTGTAGCCACCGATAATACTCGTGATGCCCCCATCTTCGCCAACTGTCATGTCACCAATCTTTGTAATGATATCTTCGCTTCTGATACCCGCCTCATCCGCAGGGCCACCCGATACGATAGCTGAGGTGTTGCGATCACCCAGTACAAGCGCCCCTTGCTTGACGTCTAGTTTTCGCTCTTTGGCGATCGCCGGAGTAATCTCTACATAGCGCACTCCGATGTATGCACGCTCCAACTTGCCGCTTTCAAGTACACTTGCCAATATGCCTTTGGTTGCGTTGATAGGTATCGCGAAACCGATACCCTGTGCATCACTAGCTACGGCTGTATTGATACCGATCACCTGGCCTGCTCGGTTCACCAGAGGTCCGCCAGAATTACCCGGATTGATAGCCGCATCTGTCTGAATAAGGTCTGACAACGTCTCCGCACTACTGCCATCACTTGATGCAGCGGCCACTGGCCTATTAAGGCCTGATACGATGCCACTCGTTACGGTGTTTTTGTATTCGCCGAGAGAGTTACCTATCGCAAACACATTCTGTCCTATGTCGAGCGTGCTAGAGTTACCAAGTTTTGCGGGCTGAAGATCATTTGGTTTATCTATTTTGAGAAATGCTATATCGTTAAGGGGATCAGAGCCTATCACTTGCACCTTCTCGTAAATATCACCGCTCGTTGTGGTGACGGCCACAGACGACGCGCCGTCAATCACATGTTTATTAGTCATGATATAGCCACTCGTGCTCACAATGACGCCAGTGCCAGCTCCCTGCCCTATCACGTTCCCACGTGCCGATTCGACATCTGTAGAAATAGAGACAACACTCGGCGACACTTGACTTGCCACTTGGGAAATGTCTTGCTCGCTCTGCGAACGTATAGTGTTGCCGTCTTGCTCAATAGCACTGTCTAGCACCGTCAAAGTGTTGCCGTTTTGAGTTACTACCCATGCACCAAGGCCGCCACCGACAAATGCCAGAGCGACAACCGCGAACGCGGCGCCAATTTTTTTAAACAGCGAAGTATGGTTCGTGTGCTTACGTACTGGCGGTGGCGTGACTGGCTGAGGGGTTTTTGTAGTTTTTTCCATAATATCCTTTATTGTAGCTTCCCATGCTGAGAATAATCTTAGATTATGCCCGCTCCAGAGCTAAACACAAATGCGAGCACCACAATTATCAACACTACAAACACAAGTGGCGCAATTATCTCTATAGAACGCAAGGACTTTCCGCTACTCTGCACCGCGTATATACGTTCAACCAAAAACGCGAGCAAGACAATCACAATGGTACCTTGCGGTAACTTGAACTCCGCCATAGCATCAACGCCATAGGCAACAGTCCAATGATACACAACCCATGTAATCTCTGCGACGAGCAAACCAAACACCATGGATAGTAACGAGGGCTGATCTTCCTCACGAGAGACCAGCACATGCCTCGCAGCGCCATACGCCACGACATACATCACCACAAGCACCAGTGCAAATGGTACCGCGTGTGCAAGCGCCAGCAAAGCCCACGAGCCTATCAGCAGCCCTACTATTGCCTGAGCTTTGATCCACACCTGTTTTGAACGCGGTTTTAGTGCTATCAGCCACAATGCGTACAGCGCAGTCACTATCGCCTGCATCATCAACCCGTATTGTCCACTAGTGCCGGCAAGATATAGTAGCGCAACCGTTCCAAGACTAACTGTCAGATCGACGATATTGGCCAATATATTCGCCCACCAGTAGCGTGGTCGAACTGCCAAGATCCTCCACTTACTGACCAAAACAAGACTAATAGCGAGTAGCCATGAGCCCGTAGCAACCAATGCAAAGAGTGCCGTTGCTAGAGTTATATTGAGCAACGCGTGCACAATCTCACTCAATAGGCTTTTTCGTCGTGATGCCTTCAAAAATTCCATATACTCACTTTATTGTACCACATCGCACTACTGCGATTGAGCGCTTGCTATCGTGCCTACTACCACTACGAAACTTGTTGTTTCGCTCACGAGCAGCGGCGGATCACCCGCAGTAATCTTTACTTTGTATGTCTCTTCAAGTCGTTTCTTCGTTGCAGGGTTGCCTTCACCTATTTGGTAGATAGTAGCTGTGCCGTATTCACCTTCCGGCGCGTTATCAATCATACCGATTGTCATACCTTTTGCTTCGAGTTTCTCGGCCTCTACTTGCGCTGCACCCGCTACACCAGATCCGTTCAATATTGCCACCTCTGCCGCCTCTTTTGTCACTTCGTCACTCAATAGCTTCTTGAGAATATACGACTGGATACCAGAGTACTCGTATAGACCATCTACTGGCTGGACAACACTTTGACCAGAGACGTTACCAGTTGTCACCACAGACTCACCCTCCTCGGTCAGACTGATAGATTGCAGTTTGTCGCCGCTGACTGCCTGGCCAAGATCGGCAAGCGTTCGTATCTCTTTTACTTCAAAATTCGTGCGTAAGTTATCGCCGAACGCATCAATAAGCCCTGTCACTTTTCCGATGTTAGTGAGCGTGCCTGCACTTACCGCTTTTTCCTGCAGTGCGCGGATTACTTTTTGCTGGTTTTTCTCACGATCAAAGTTACCGTTTGGCAAACCATAACCTCCAGAGGCATTTCGTGCTCGTGCAAATGCCAGTGCTCGCTGTCCATCCATTGTTACTGTTTCGCCGTTCTTATAATCCACTAGACGACACTCATAGTTACACTGCCAGTCAAAGTTCGGGTCATAAATACCTCGAGGGTCTTCGCTCTCGATAGTAATATCTACACCCCCCACCGCTTCTACCGCATCTTTCACAACCGTTGTATTAACGTGAACATAATATTGCAAATCTAAGCCAAATACTTCTCCAACCTTCGACTGCATAGCAGCCATGCCAGCAGGCTCATTGGTACCATCTTCTGATGCACACATATAGACTGCATTGATCTTAGATTCATAGCCTACGTCGCAGGGATTATCCAGGGTCACCCACATGTCGCGTGGCATGCTAATCATATATGCGTCTTCTTTTTTCTGGTCGATACTGACTACCATGATAGAATCCGTTAAGTTACCGCCAGGATGTGTGCCGCCTTCGTTGTCCTCGGAGGTGCCGACTACAAGAATGTTAGATCGGCCGTTCTCATCCATCTTCAGTGGTGCTTTTTGCACGAAATCCAGCACACTGCCCTGAAACGCCTTACCGCCAGCGATAGCAGCTTTGATACCTACATACGCGCCCACCGCTAGTAGCAGCACGATGATCGCGATGATAACGCGCTTAATAATCTTCTTTCGCCTAGACTTCTGTTCTGGTGATTTTTTGACGCGACCTTTTTTATCGCGCTCGGGCTGATCGATCTCTTTGAGCGAATCATCTATTTCGTTGCGATTCACACCCACTTTTGCGCGTGGAGGTTTTGTATGCATGGCGGTATTGTGCTTGGCCTTATTTAAACCACGCTGAAGAGACGATGGCTCAACGTCTGGTTTGTGAGGATTTTCGAGTGAAGTACCCCGATTGCGTGACACGAAGCCATCGATAGAATTATTGCGTTTATTCATAAATACTCCACTTATAATACCCGACGCGCGCAAAATGATAAACCCCAAAATGCTCATGGTGTATATCGTATTTGTTCGGTCAATCGTGTATAATCAGGAGCAGTGAATCCAAGTTTTATGCAGAGACATCCTGCCTTTCGTGATGTCCTAGGTCTTATAGTTTTTGTCGTCTGTGTAGCGGTCGGCACGTTGTTTATTAATAGCTTCATCTTTCGCACCTTCTCTGTTGTTGGTGGTAGCATGGAAAATACCATGTTTACGGGAGATCGTCTGATAGTCAACCGATTGCCGGTTACCGCGGCTCAGGTACAGAACAAAACATATGTGCCAGCACGAGGCCAAGTAATCGTATTCAAAAACCCAAACTACAGCATTGGTAGCGCCGATGAATACATCGTAAAGCGCGTTATCGCGTTTCCTAGCGAACGCGTCGTGGTGAAAGATGGTGAGATTACCGTGTATAACGATGAATACCCCGGAGGCTTTAACCCAGACGACGATAATAACGGCGAGCCAGGCAGTCCAACAAGTGGTAACGTAGATACCATCGTGCCTGGCGGTACCCTGTTTGTATCTGGCGACCACCGCGAAGGCAGTAACTCATACGACTCTCGAAGTGGCCTCGGTACTATTCCGTTTTACGACGTAGTTGGCCCAGTCGGACTGCGAATTTGGCCAGTTGGCGATATCCGTACATTCTAGAGGAAGACTATTTTTCTGTTGCAAGTAATTGCTGCAGACGCTCAAAATCATCTGCATCCTTAAACGAAATCGTGATCGTACCAGCGCCTTTACTGTTCGAGCGAATTTTAATCGGTGCAGCAAAATGACGCGTGAGTCTTTTAATTTCCTGCGCGTGTGAGTCTTCTTGCGTGCTTTGCTTTTTAGCAGTCGGTGCAGGCGACTGCTTAAGGTCGACAATAAACTGCTCAATACGCCGCGCACTCCACTGCTCTTTGATAATTCGTGGCAACACTTCTTCGATAATTGCATCGCTGACACCTATAAGTGGTCGTGCCTGACCTTCGCTCAACACACCAGTTGCCAACGCGCTACGAGCCTTTGCATGAAGCTTCAACAGCCGCAGCTTGTTACTCACGGTACTCACTGCACCAGCGCCCATACGCGTGGCTATTTGTTCGAGTGTCATATTAAATTGATCCCGGAGTTTCAAATACGCAGTTGCAGTTTCCAGTGGATTAAGATCTTTGCGTTGAAGATTCTCTATCAGAGATAGCTCGAGTTTATGCTGATCGCTCAACGTGCGCACCAGTGCAGGAATCTTTACAAGCCCAGCCTGTGTTGCCGCACGCCAGCGTCGCTCACCAGCAACAATCATGTAGCCATCGCCCCGCGCTATCACCACTATCGGCTGCAACACACCATGCTCTTTGATAGACGCCGCAAGCTCATCGAGGGCCTTGTCATCAAAATGACGTCGTGGTTGCTCAGGGTCTGCAACAATCGTATCTATCTTGATCTGGCGCAAGTCACTCACTTGCTGATCTTGGCTGGCTGTCGGGTCAAACGATTCGTCAAGCAATTCATCTGGTATGAGCGAAGAAAAACCACGCCCAAGCCCTCGTTTTTGCTTAACCATTTACCCTATCCTCCATCTCTTTTGTCACCGCTTTGTACGCACGCGCGCCTTTGCTCCATTTGTCGTACTCGCCTATCGGTAGGCCGTGGCTAGGCGCCTCGGCAAGCCGAATGTTGCGTGGAATTGTATTCTTAAACACTCTTCCGGGAAAATGCTTCTTGATCTCTTCGTGCACCTGCGCACTGAGGCTCGTTCGCTTGTCTACCATCGTTGGTAACACACCTATCAAGTCAAGTGTCG
>Ga0076292_123_pt2 | contig 17809 bp, 16 predicted proteins | sample RifGroC2_FD_67791 | JGI IMG/M metagenome (GOLD analysis project Ga0076292, IMG submission 67791) | Candidatus Saccharibacteria bacterium GW2011_GWC2_48_9
CGAGCGCCACGGGATATAGCGTATCTCGGCCGACATACAGAGCGTTGTTATAGTGCGCATAGTCTGCGGCAATTTTTTGTATCTCAGATTCATGCGCTACAAGTAGTCGCTCAATCTCGCCCGGCAATTGATCGAGTTCGTCGATAAGTAGTGCTCGACGCTCCGGGTCTAATCCTTTTGCATCGGCAGCCGTCAGGCCAAACAGCAACATAGCTACAACCTGCGAAGTAAATGCTTTGGTGCTCGCGACACTAATCTCTGCACCCACGTGCACATACACTCCGCCGTCCACCGCACGCGCTATCGAGCTACCAACAGCATTCACAACGCCGATACATCGCACACCTCGACGCTTGAGTTCGTCTAAGCAGGCGAGCGTATCTGCCGTCTCACCAGACTGACTCACTATCAACGCAAGCGTGCCCGCAGGAGCCACAAACGAACGATAGCGAAGCTCACTGGCAATCTCCACCGACACCACTACATCGCCAAGTAGTTGCTCGAGATAATATTTCGCCAATACGCCTGCATAATACGCCGTACCGCAGCCCACAATCATGATATGCCGTACTTCGCGCAGCTCGCCGGCAGTCATATTAATACCGCCTAAGCGCGCTGTATGCTCTGTAGAATTAATACGCCCTCGCAAGGTGGCGCGTACAGTATCGGGTTGATCGTGAATTTCTTTGAGCAAGAAATGCTCGTAGCCTTTTTTCTGCACTGCCTCTAGATCCATCTCGAGCGTCTCGACAGTCGGCACGAGTGAGTTACTTGTCATGTCAGATAATTCTACACCAGAGGTTTTACACACAGCGAGTTCGCCGTCTTGCAGGTATATCACTTGCTTCGTATAGCCAAGTAGCGCAGATGCGTCACTTGCGATAAAGACTTCGCCGTTACCAACTCCCAAAATCAACGGGCTACCGTTTCGTGCGACGACTATTTCGTCTGGATAGCGCGTATCTAGCACAGCGATACCATACGCTCCGACCACCATGCCGAGTGCCGCACGTACTGTTTCTACAAGCCCCTCTGTCTCTCGCGACACGTAGTTGATAAGCGCAGCCAGCACTTCGGTATCTGTGTCACTCTTAAAATCATAGTCATGCTTTTTGAGCATTTCGCGTAGATCCTGATAATTCTCAATAATACCATTATGCACAACGTAAATAGTATCAACTACATGCGGATGGGCGTTTCGCTTGCTTGGCTCACCGTGTGTAGCCCAGCGGGTGTGCCCAATGCCAATCTGATCCGGTTTCTGGTGTGTTACTACCACATCCACCAGCTCCTGTACTTTTCCCTTGGTACGTAGTACGGTCGCCGCACCCCTGGAGCCAAATGTCGCGATACCTGCAGAGTCATATCCCCGATACTCGAGTCGCTTGAGTCCGCTCAGCAATACGTCTTGCGCCTGTTTACTTCCTATATATCCAACGATACCGCACATGGTGAGCATCCTTTCGTTTCAGATGTTTGTAGGATAACAATACGCTCATACTGCATGAATAGCAAGTTTTATAGAGTTTTCTAGAAAAAGTAAGAATTACAACTATTTTGCATGTCCCAGTGCCTGATTGATGCGGGTGGATGAGTCTCTCTTGATTGACTTATCACTTCCCACGCCGAACACCAGCTCAATGCCATGCTCTGCACATACTTCAGACTCTGGTATTGTCTTGACCGAATCACGATCGCCGCCATTGGCAAATACCAACTCATCGTCTGGATACTGCGAGGCCAAAAATGCCAAGGAATGCGTAACCGTCATATCTTCGTCGATAGATATCATTACCTCATCGACAACCCTCAGTGCTCGTAGCAAGCGTGCTCGGTTGGTTTCTACTAAGATCACTTTGCCTTTTTTCTGCACCTGTTGGGTGTCGTTATTGACGATAACGATAAGCCTATCGCCAAGTTTTGCTGCCGCTTCGATCATATCCAGGTGCCCGCCGTGAAGAGGATTGAAGAAACCGCTGACAACTATTACTTTCATATGCACTCCTAGTGTTAGACAATTTGTCTTATTAGTATACCTGTTATTATGGGTACATGAATATACTTGTCACTGGTGGCGCCGGATACATCGGCAGTCATACCCTTGTCACTCTCATCGAAGCGGGCCATACGCCTATCGTCGTAGATAGCTTGCACAATAGTAGCCGCGTGTCGCTAGAGCGCGTCGCACAGATTACCGGTGTGCAACCGAATTTCTACCAACTCGATATCCGCGACAAAGCGGCGTTATCAGAGATATTCTCACAACACGCTATCGATGCGGTGATTCATTTTGCTGGCCTTAAAGCAGTAGGTGAGTCTAGTGTCAAGCCACTCCTCTACTATCAAAATAATCTAGACTCCACGCTTATACTTCTCGAAGTGATGCAGGCGCACGGCGTGAAAAAACTAGTATTTAGCTCGAGCGCAACTGTTTATGGCTCGGCTCCGATTCCCTACACTGAATCTTCACCTGCTGGCCAGGGTATCACTAATCCGTATGGCCAAACAAAGTATATTATCGAATGCATACTGCGTGATGTTGCTGCCAGCGACGACAGTCTTGAATTCACCGCCCTGCGTTATTTTAATCCTATTGGTGCGCACTCAAGCGGACTCATCGGAGAAGACCCGAGCGGCATACCCAACAATCTTATGCCCTACATCGCACAAGTGGCCGTCGGCGTGCGCGATACACTCGGTGTGTTTGGCGATGACTACGACACCACTGACGGTACGGGTGTGCGGGATTATATCCACGTCGACGACCTAGCGGAAGGTCACGTAGCAGCACTCACCCACAGCAAACCCGGATTTCGCGCTATCAACCTTGGTAGCGGCAACGGTACTTCGGTGCTCGAACTTGTCCATGCGTTTGAACGAGCATCAGGTCGCGCCATACCCTACACCATACTGCCTCGTCGGGCGGGCGATCTACCAGAATTTTACGCAGATGCTACAATAGCAAGTCAGGCACTCAACTGGCATTCGTCTCGCACCATCGACGATGCGTGTCGCGACACCTGGAACTGGCAATCTAAAAACCCACAAGGATACAACTAACCATGGAAATGAACTTTTGTCGTCGCTGCGGCACGCCTGTCACTCACATCGAAAACGATACCGTATATCGCTGCGAAAACGAGCACACGCTTTTTGCGAGCCCTGCACCGACCGTCGGTATATTTTTCATAGACGCAGACCTCTCGACCGTCTTCGCTGTACGTGGGCGCGACCCAGGTAAAGGCTTGCTTGATACACCTGGTGGATTCATCGATCCCCGCGAATCTGTAGAAGCTGCACTGAGCAGAGAACTGGAAGAAGAGCTCGGCTTACGGTACGGTGACTATGAGCCTCCTGTCTATTTCGCAAGTGCGCCAGGCACCTACCGCTATCAGGCAGAAGATCGCAGTGTTATTACTCTTGCGTACATATCGCGACTCAAACCGGGAGTTACCCTGGTACCCCAAGATGACGTGGCCGACGTTAAAATCATACCCCTCGGCGATATCAAGATAGACGAACTTGCAAATGGCGACATCAAACAGCTCGCTCATATGCTGCAGCAAAAAATGTTGTAGCATATACACAAGTCACCATATACCTTTTCCACAATAGACACTTGTTATATCCACAACGTATACTAAAGGTATGACTAAGATGCTAGTAACAGGTGGTGCAGGGTTTATCGGGGCGAACTTTGTACATTACACACTCAACCACAAGCCCGAATTCGAAGTAACTGTTATCGACAAGCTCACCTACGCGGGCAATCCAGACAATCTCAAATCAATCCTCGACCGAGTTAATTTTGTCACTGGCGACATCTGCGACCGTGAACTTATGGACAAACTCGTCGCCGAGACAGATATAGTCGTACACTTTGCCGCCGAGAGCCATAACGACAACTCTCTGCGCAATCCTTGGCCGTTTGTCGAAACCAACATTATCGGCACCTACAACATTCTCGAAGCTGTGCGCAAACACGACAAACGTTTGCACCATATCTCCACTGACGAAGTATTTGGCGACCTAGAGCTCGACGATCCAAATCGCTTCACCGAAGAAACACCCTACAATCCATCGAGCCCCTACAGCTCCACAAAAGCTGGTAGCGACCATCTCGTACGAGCATGGATTCGCAGCTTCGGCATCAAAGCAACCATCTCAAACTGCTCAAACAATTATGGTCCTTACCAACACATCGAGAAGTTCATCCCCCGCCAGATCACCAACATATTGAGTGACATTAAACCAAAACTGTACGGCACGGGTGAGCAGGTGCGTGATTGGATTCACGTCGACGACCACAACTCGGCCGTCCACCTGATCATTGAAAAAGGCAAACTTGGCGATACGTATATCATCGGTGCCGACAACGACCACGTCAATAACAAAGCGGTCATCGAACTCATCTGTGAGCTTATGGGCAAGGGAGCCGATTGGTACGAGCACGTCAACGACCGTCCAGGCCACGACATGCGCTACGCCATGAATAGCACTAAGCTCCGCACCGAACTCGGCTGGCAGCCACAATACACCGATCAGGGTGGCATGCGCGAAGGTTTGCAGGCTACTATCGATTGGTATAGCGAAAACGACGAATGGTGGCAGGCTGAAAAAGCCAAGGTTGAGGCAAAGTACGCCGAACAAGGTCAGTAATCGTTATGGCATTTACGGTCGGCAACTACAAAAACGATGCACCAGCCCATCGCGGATGGTTTGTCGGCACCTTCATAGAACAGGGTGCAGCTCGCACTGGAGATGTCGAGATAAAGTACTGGGAGTTTCCACTAGGGCCAACCTCTCACGACACCAAAGTATCAGCAATCTTTGAGTGCACCCTCATACTGACCGGTCGCACACGAGCAGTGATCGACGGCCAAGAGGTTATCCTATCTGCCGGTGACTATTTAGCAATCGAACCTGGCACGCCAAACAATACTGTTGTCGAGATACTCGAACCCGCCAGCGGACTCACTATCAAAGCACCTAGTGATCCGAGCGCAAAGAAAGTTGTGTAATATTTAAGCATAGTCGATTTTCTCGCCCACACACCGTATACTAATAAGAGTAATTGAGGAGGATACTACCGTGGCTTCAGAAATCGAATTCAGCAAACAACTCAAATCATATGAAACATCTATCGAAGGGCTCGTCGTCTACGACCTAGCAGTGTTCGGTGATAATCGAGGTTGGTTCAAAGAAAACTGGCAGCGAGAAAAGATGACCGCTATTGGACTATCGGATTTCGGTCCTGTGCAAAACAACTTCAGCTTCAACGACAAGCGCGGGGTCGCACGTGGTATTCATGCGGAACCATGGGATAAGTTCGTATCACTCGGCTCTGGCCGTATCTTTGGCTTCTGGGTGGACATTCGCGAAGGAAGTCCTACCTACGGCAAACATTTTACTATTGAGATGGATCCATCAAAAGCTATTTTCGTACCTCGTGGTGTCGCAAACGGTTATCAGACGCTCGAAGACAACACCGTCTACAGCTACCTAGTTAATGATCACTGGTCAGCGGACGCGCAGTACTCGTTCGTGAGCATGTTTGATGAATCAATCGGTATCGACTGGCCGATTCCACTTGATGAATGTGAGGTTTCTGATAAAGACAAGAATCACCCGCTCCTTGCTGATACCACCCCTATCAAGCCAAAAAAGACACTCATAGTCGGCGCCAACGGGCAACTTGGTCGCGCGCTTCGGGCTTTATATCCCGACGCCGAATGTGTAGATCGTGACGCACTCGACATAGCATCACCGGAAGTATTTACCGCTCGTCGCTGGCGAGACTATGGCACTATCCTCAACGCAGCCGCCTACACCGCGGTGGACCAAGCCGAGACAGCAGACGGTCGCAAAGACGCATGGAGCGCCAATGCTACAGCCGTCGCAAACCTCGCGAAGATCTCGGCGCAATATGGCGTCACACTAGTGCACGTATCGAGTGACTACGTATTCGACGGCACGACCGTTGAGCACCCCGAAGATGAGATACTCTCCCCGCTCGGTGTGTATGGGCAGTCAAAAGCTGCCGGAGACATCGCCGCTTCAACCGCCCCCCGCCACTATATCGCTCGCACCAGCTGGGTAATAGGCGACGGCAACAACTTTGTCAAAACTATGAAGTCGCTCGCAGATAGAGATATCAAGCCAAGTGTCGTAAGCGATCAAATTGGTCGACTCACCTTCACTGCCGACCTTGCAGCCGGCATCAAACACCTCCTCGACACTAATGCGCCATTCGGCACGTACAATATCTCCAACGACGGCCCTCCTGCGAGCTGGGCAGAGATCGCATCTGAAGTGTATTCACTCAGTGGCAAATCTTCGAGCGATGTGACACCTGTTACTACCGAAGAGTACTACAAAGACAAAGAAGGTATCGCGCCGCGTCCCTTACAAAGTACGTTAAATCTTGCTAAAATAAAGGCTACTGGCTTCACTCCACGCGAGTGGAAGCAAGCATTGAACGAATATTTACAGCAATAGTAGTATTTCTAGCGAGGAGCAATATGAAGGGAATTATTTTAGCAGGTGGATCCGGCACGCGTTTGTGGCCTATTACAAGAGGTATCAGCAAACAGCTCATGCCAATTTACGATAAGCCGATGGTGTATTATCCACTCACTACACTGATGGCAGCAGGTATTAAAGATATACTGATCATCACTACACCTCAAGACCAAGCGGCATTTCAAAACTTGCTCGGCGACGGATCTCAATGGGGTATACACCTAGAATATGCCGTACAGCCATCTCCAGATGGACTCGCGCAAGCGTTCATCATCGGCGAAGAATTCATTGGTGACGACAAGGTTGCGCTGGTACTCGGAGACAACATCTTCCACGGACGTCGCCTCAGCGAGTCGCTCAAAAAATGTACCGACCCAGATGGTGGTATCGTATTTGCCTATCAGGTATCAGACCCAGAGCGTTACGGTGTAGTTGACTTTGACGACAATATGAATGCGTTGTCTGTAGAGGAAAAACCTACAAACCCTCAATCTAACTATGCCCTTATTGGTCTCTATTTCTTCGATAATGATGTCATAGAAATAGCCAAAGGAGTAACACCTAGCGCCCGTGGAGAACTAGAAATTCCTAGCGTTATGGATGTATATCTTAAGCAAGGTAAGCTCAAAGTTACCCCTCTCGACGACGGCGATGTATGGCTCGACACTGGCACTATCGACAGCATGACCGACGCATCCGACTTCGTCAAAGTATTGCAAAAGCGCACCGGCCAGATCATTGGTAGCCCTGAAGGTGTCGCATATGAAGAAGGTTACATCTCGAGTGAACAACTCGCAGAACTAGCCGCCCCACTCAAGAAATCTGGGTACGGCGAATACCTAATTTAGTTTATTTTCAGTGTAGATCTAGCTTAATTTTAATGATATTCTGTACCTATTGATACATAATCAAGGGGGTGGGTGTGAGAATTAAGCAACATTTTTATAGAATACATTATTATACAATAGCGTTAATATTGTTAGTTACATCCGTCACCTTCTACACCTCTCAGAAATCTCAAGTAAGAGCATTGGGCCAGTATCAAAACCACGAATTAGCAGATTATGCTCTTACTTTCTATAAAAAAGATTCGAGAGGCAACAATATAGGCCATGGCGGAGACGCATGTGCACGAGTAGGTTTAGGCCACATGGCGGATGGCCAGTGTAAAACATTTGTAGACTGTATCGTTTCTGCCGTTAGTGCCAAAACTCAGCAAACATTCCCCGGCTATCACAGCGGTTTCGACACACACGGAGATGAAGTCCATAGGAATTCCGCTGTCCGCGGTGATATTATCCAGGTATTGCCGGGTGCCGGCTCGATACTACACACTGCCATTATTAATAAAGTCCTTGGAGACGGATCTTTTGAGGTTATTGATTCAAACTGGGATAGAAACGGATTAGTCCAGGTTCACTCCTGGAGACCAGCCTCAGATGCTCGCTTCTGGCGGATGGGGCAAGTCGGCCTAAACGGGCCAGTTACCGGCAGCCTAGATAATATACGACGTGCTCCTGGTGGCATCTATGCAAGCGGCTGGTCAATAGATCAGGACATACCAAGCGCTACATACGTACACCTCTATAGTGGTGATGGCGAGCTGAGGCCAACCAACCCAGGCAAAGAGCTGTATGCGGACCAATATCGTCAAGATATTGGAACCATTTACCCAAAATACGGACCAGGTCACGGTTATAGTGGCGTAGTTGCCGCGAGGAACGCCGGACACCAAAGAGTCTGTGCATATGGCATAAATGTGTCCGGTACACCAGGCGGCAATGTACAATTAGGCTGCAAAGATATAAATATCTCTCCAGACCCATTCGGTAAACTTGAGTCCGTTACACGAGTAAGTGGTGGTGTGCAAGTTCGAGGCTGGACGATCGACCCAGACACAGCTTCGTCTATCAATGTGCATATATATGGCGGATCGGGCGCGCCAGACCCTACATTAAACCAAGGTACCACAGCACTAGCAAACGCAAATCGTAACGATGTTGCAGCACATTATCCAGGATATGGCGCAAAACATGGCTTCAACGTCTTTTTCCCGATTAGCTCCAAAAAGCAAAACTTTTGCGTATACGCCATCAACAACGCAGTAAATACACACAACCCTCAAATCGGCTGCAAGAGCGTGTAGACCAAAGTCCGAGTTTGCTACAATAGTAGCAATGACATCTACTATCACCGTTCTAGGCGCAGGCTACGTTGGCCTCAGTACCGCCGCCCTGCTCGCACAGGCAGGTTTCAAGATTCACCTCGTAGAACCAAATCCAACTCGCCTCGATACTATCAAACAAGGTCGCTCATTCTTCTTTGAAGCTGGTCTTGACCCTATTATAAAACTTGGTATCGATAGCGGCAATCTACTCCCGACCGACTCATACGAAGCTAGCGTACCCGAAAGTGACTTTGTCTTTTCATGCGTAGGTACGCCAGACAACCCAGACGGCAGTAGTAACCTCTCGTATGTATATGGAGCCGCAGAAACCGCCCTCAGGCTCATGCAACCAAATGCGGTGTATATCCAAAAGAGCACCGTGCCCGTAGGAACCGGCAAAGTAATCATCGATAAGTTTGATGTTGAGCCAGGTAGATATGTTGGTTCGATCGCATCGTCTGCGGTGGCTCCGACGAAACAGTGCTCGCTCGTGTCGTAGAGCTCTACAAAGCTTTAGAAGTCCACCGTGACGATATTGCTAGTAGTGCCGGCATCGAAGCTGGTGCTGTGACCGGAAGCTATATTACAACCGACCTCAATAGCGCAGAGCTCATCAAAGTGACAGCAAATGCGTTCTTGGCACTCAAAATATCTTTTGCAAATTCTATCGCCAAACTTTCCGATGCGGTCGATGCGGACATAAACGGTATCATGGACGCAGTCGGAGCCGACAAGCGTATCGGGCGAGCATTTTTAAATGCTGGCCGTGGTTATGGCGGTGGCTGTTTTCCGAAAGATGTCAGTGGCCTAATATCTAGTGGGCTCGAGCACGGTATCGACCTTGAAATCATGCAAGCCGCTCAGCAAGTTAACGAGTCAATGCCAGGATATGTCATAGAGAAGCTCAAAGATAGATTGGACGGTAATTTGTCCGGTAAAAAAATCGCGGTGCTTGGCCTTGCGTTTAAGAAGGGTACGAGCGACACTCGCAAATCTCCTGGTGTCAAAATTGCCAATCTACTCGATACTTTCGATGTAGAGGTACTCGCCTACGACCCGCAGGCACTCGAAGAGGCCAAAGAAGACTTAAGACGAAGCGTAGTGTTGCATACGTCGATCGAAGAGGCCTTGGCTAGCTGCGACGCTGTGGTGCTCGCGACAGATTGGGACGAGTTGATGAGCTCTCCAGCTCAGGTATTTGCAGATCACCTCAACCCAGGCGCAGTAGTGATCGATGCGGTCAACGCGTACAAGAATTACATCGATCTTGAGAATCTTGGGTTTGATTACACTGGGGTGGGTAGATAATTGACAAGACCGATGGTATAATAAGCAATAACTATGAAGTTATTTATTCAAGTTCCCTGTCTCAACGAAGAAGAGACGCTACACCTAGTACTCGAATCTATACCTAAGAAAATCAAAGGGATAGATACGATTGAAATCCTCATCATAGATGATGGCTCTACCGACGACACCATAAAAGTCGCCAAAAAACATGGAGTAAAACACTTCGTGACACACCGCCGTAATATGGGGCTTGCTCGCTCGTTTCGCGATGGTGTAGACTATGCGCTAGCTCATGGTGCCGATATTGTCGTCAACACAGATGGCGACAATCAATACCCGCAGGCCATGATATCTGAACTAGTGCAGCCTATCATCAAGGGCCAGGCCGATATCGTCATTGGTGATCGTCAAACGCAAACAATCGCACACTTCTCTCCATTCAAAAAGTTCATGCAACGCTTTGGTAGTTGGGTTGTTAACAAGGCCGCAGGAACAGACCTGCCGGACGCAGCAAGCGGATTTCGCGCATACTCACGTCAATCACTCTACCGGCTCAATATCGTCACCCAGTTTAGCTACTGCATGGAAACCATCATTCAAGCTGGCAATAAGCGCCTTGCTATCGCCAGCGTTCAAATAGAAACGAATGCGAAAACCCGCGAATCTCGTTTGTTTAAGAATATTTGGCAACATATGGCCAAGTCCGCTCAAGCCATACTGCGTAGCTATATTATGTTCAAGCCTCACGTATTGTTTGCGACACTTGGTACCATTCTATTTCTACTTGCGCTGGTGCCGTTTGCGCGATTCTTCTATTTTTGGCTAATACAGGGAAGTGCAGGTCACATTCAATCTCTCATTATTGGCTCAGCTTTGCTAACGGCTTCTCTTTTATCTTTTGCACTTCTTATTATCGCAGACCTGCAGCACACGAACCGCGTACTACTAGAAGATGAACTTGAGCGTTTAAAGAAAATTCAATACGAGAAATAAATTATCGATCGTACCAGCTCGAGGGTACCATCCGCTTACCGATCTCACTATACCAATCTGGACTATTGGCATGGATAAATAGATTCAACACGGCGCCGTTTGCAAGGAGAGCGATGACACCGATGCTTATTATCACGCCCAGTATATATGGCTTCTTTTTGCTTGCTGTTGCCTTGTATGCATCACGACATAGCACCAACAGCGCAACATATACAAAGCCTACAACAGAAAGTAGATACCTCCCCTGGTGTGCGTACATCTCTCCGCCAGACCACAAGTAGGTTCTCGTGTTAAAAATATACTGGGCTATTATCACTACCGCTGTCATGATCAGTAGGTACTTCATCGCTATATTTAGCTGCGGTTTTCGGCGCTTTTTTACAAGATACACTATTGCCGAGAATACCATTACACCAACTAACACAACGCTGACAATAAGCAGTTGAGATACATCATATATCCATATGTGGCCAAAGTAGATATACATAGAGACATAATACCGAGCAAGCCAAGCAAAAGTATACTCTATGAAATGATACTCATTCGTCCAAGTCGTGCCTGCCTCCACTTGCTCGGCTCTTGTTACATTTCGTTGATATATACTATAGTTTCTACAAGACTGATCACTATGAATCACTGCGCAACTAGGACTAACCGACCGATACTGCACAAGGTTTGTACCAATTCGCTCAAGAAATAGTGCTGCAGCTACCACTAACAGCACGCCCAGTATAAATATCTGTAGCTTAGCAGTCATAGCAATCTTTTGTTTAAATTCACGTAGTGCTTCATCTCGCACGAGGCTAAGGCCTACGCTCCGTACATACATACATACTGCAATCAAACCCCCTAACCCCATAAACGGCAAGTACGTATACTTCGTAATACTCCCCAGGAAGAACCATACCGCCATCCAGTACAGCTGCGTAGCGTCCTTTTTCACGATCAACTTCATGCTTGCAAGAAGGAATAACATCCAGAAAAGCAGTGCCATAACATCATAGTTTTCTGCTGGTGCAAGATACGCGAAGGCCCCAGTCATTGCTACACCAAGTGTTGCAATGTTTGCTATAGCATTACCTGTACCTGCTAAGCGTACAATCCTACGAAAAAGCATCAAGACAAAGATACCCATAGCAAGTCCTATTAGTCGTATCATCATTACGATACCGTAGTCACTCAGCCCAGCCGCAAGCGCAATGCGCGTGAATAAGCTCATGATGTAGTAGTACAAGTAGCTAGGAAATCGCTCGAGATCTCCAAGGGCAAGATCATCATCGGACATATTGTGAATGAAGGGTCCATTTTGAATTGGCTGCTCGGCGAAATAGTATATTGTAGCAAGGTGTCTATTGCCGTCCGGAACTACGCCGCCCGATCGCTCAGATGGCGTATCGCCAATCTCAAGAGATGGATTAACGACTACCGTAAAAAATAGTCCTTGTAGCGTAAAAAGTATTAGCGTAGCAACGAAAAATTTCTGCGAACGCACAATATCTTTTATTTTTTCCATCATTACGCCTTATTATCTCACAATTTTACCAATCTTCCGTAGCTTATACAGATACACACCTTCTACTGTTATAATTAAAGTAACCTACGTTTATGAAAAAATTATTTCAAACACTCATTACCTTGACGATTCTTGCAGCAATCGCGTGGTACATCACGAACAATTGGGATAGCTTTTCTCAAATATCTATCACAAACCCTTGGTATTTAGTAGTGGCGATTCCAGCAGTAGCCATCAGTATTTATGCATCCGGTGCAATAAATGAGATTGCACTCGAGCCCCACGGTGTGCGAATTTCTCAAAAAGAACTGCTAGGGCTTTCGTCGGTCAATAGATTCGCCAATCAACTTGCGCCGAGCTATGTAGGCGCGTCAATTCGCGCGGTGTACTTCAAAAAAGCTTATCGAGTGTCATATGCAAAATTCTCTACAAGTTTTGCCGTTTCAAACATTTTACAGCTAATAATATCGGGAATTATCGCGAGTGTCTGTTTTTTTGCCGTTCATGACACAAGCTTAGGCATGGAGAATTATTCGGTAATACTCATTGGTATTGGCGTGCTCTGTATTTTATTCGTGATGCCTCTAGGCTTTATGTCTAAGCTAATAGGAGCTTTACATAAACGATTACGTAAAAACTTTATCAAGCAACTTGCAGACCTTCCGCTTGAATTTATGAAAGTACGATCTCACAAAGGCTTGATGGCAAAAACAATTACATGGATGGTTATCATGATATCGTCCTCGGGTGTGCTCACCTACTGTCTCTACTACGCGCTTGGTGGAGATATAGACCCTCTTTCGGCACTGTTTATTGGCGCGCTTGGCAGCTGGGGTCTCGTATTATCCATTACACCAGCTGGGATAGGTATACGAGAAGGTATCATGATCTTCTCGGCACAGCTCGTTGGCGTGCCGGTACCTATTACCATAGTCGCGGCTTTGCTCCAACGAGCACTCGTTTCGACAGTAGCAGGCATCATGACAGCGATATTTTCACGCGATATCATAGCTATGAAAATGCAGGCCAAGCATGATGAGCAAAAAAATTAGCCGGCGATGCTATACTGTCTGATATGAAGATACTTGTCGTAGCATCAACCTTTCCCGCTAGTGATGGCGATCCTGTTCCGGCGTTCGTCAAAGATCAGGTGATTGCGCTCCGAGAGCACGACGCGTCCCTAGTGTTTGATGTGCTCGCCCCGCACGATAATCGCTCAGGCACAAAAACAAAAACTATACACCCACACTACACTGAACATAGGTTTCACTACATGTGGCCTCGCAAATGGGAGAAGTTAGCCGGACGCGGTATCATGCCCGCCTTAAAGCAAAATCCACTCAACTATGCTATAGTGCCATTTCTATTTACAGGAGAATTTTTAGCACTACTGTCTACTGCTAGTAGCACAAAGCCAGATATCATCTACGCACACTGGTTCACTCCACAAGCAGTAAACGCAAGGATTGTCGGAGCCCTGCTAAACATTCCGTTCGTACTCACCACGCATGCGTCTGACGTGTCTGTCTGGAAAAAGATACCCTTATTTGGCAAGCTTGTTGTTCAAGATACCGCTCGAAAAGCGCATAAAATCACCGCAGTGAGCACCCGGTCGATGAATAAGTTATTGGATTTCTTCGATGAAGCCGAAATTGATACACTCAATCATAAGCTGCAGATCATTCCTATGGGCGTACCAATACCCGAAGTTAAAAGTACGCACTTTACCGACAATAAACATGTACTTTTTATAGGTAGGCTTGCAGAGAAAAAGGGAGTCGCGTACCTACTAGAGGCCTTCGATAAGCTTGCAGAGAAGCATCCCGACACTCTACTCACTATAGCTGGCGATGGACCACTCAGAGACAATCTAGAAGCTCAGTCGAAGAACCTAAAGCATGCCAACAGGGTTAAATTTGTTGGTTATGTAAGTGGCATCGAAAAACAGAAGCTCATAGAGTCACACACGCTATACGCCGTTCCGTCCATTATCACAGATGATGGCGATGCGGAGGGTTTGCCGGTGTCGCTATTAGAGGGTTTGGCTGGCGGAAAGCTATGTATTGCCACTCACGAAAGCGGAGCAGATGATATACTAAAAGACGGAAAAGACGGAGTCTTAGTAGAACAAAAAAATGCTGATGCTCTATACGTCGCAATCGCCGAGACTCTCGAGCTAAATAGCAGCAAAAAGAGAGCCATGAGTTCAATGGCGACACAAACAGCAAAGCAGTTTGCCTGGAAAACTATTGCAGAAAAATACTACAACTTCTTTTTCGAAGAAATATGATGCGATTTTGATCACAAGAGAGAATCAACATACTATGAAAATATTACTCATCAATAGTGACCTAGCCAGTAACCGCGGCGATCGAGCAATCGCCGAAGGCAACATACTACTCATACGTAAGCATTTTCCAGAAGCAGAAATCACAGGACTGTCTGAAAACCCCGAAAGAGATAGTGAGTGGTACGGCATAGATTTTCTGGATATGAATTTCCAGTCTCTCAATCCAGTCGACTTTATTCGCCTCGCAAAAGCCGCAAGAAAGAGTGATATCGTACTGTGGGGTGGTGGAGAGATACTCAAAGACTATACTAATAAGGCTGCACTGTGGTATTGGGTTGCTAAAATATCGCTACTCTCACGAGTAAATAGTAATATATATGGTGCATATCAGGGAATTGGCCCAACCAAGTCGTCGATAAGCAAAAGACTGATTGTTCATGTTGTTGGCCGCACGCGTAAATTTATTGTGCGTGACGATGAATCGCACGATAAACTGATCTCTTGGGGTGTATCTAGAAATAAGGTTGTATCAGCCTCAGATCCGGCTGTGATAGTAAGGCCGGAACCACTATCAGACGAGCTAATTAATAAAATCTGCGCGTCACATGGCGTTGAAAAATCATTTTTCGATAACTTCATCTGTATAGGTCCAAGAGATTGGTTCCACTATAAGCAAAGTGGTATATTACCTTACAAATATAAGAAAAAGCTACTCAGTGTACTAAGGGTCAATACTGTCAACGAAACGACAGAGCATAAGGCGTACGTAAAAAATCTTCATGAGCTAGTCGCAACACTCGCCAGAGAACATAAGGTCAACATCTTACTTATGCCAATGCACATGGAAGAAAGTGACAAAAAGCTATGTCAGCTGCTAGCGAAAAGCAATACATCGACTCAGACATACGTAGCCGATAAAGACGACCTTAGTCCCTCGGAGCTCCGCTCGCTTATATCAGGCGCAAAAGCCATGGTTGGGTTCAGGCTTCATTCTAACATCATCGGTATTAGCTCTGGAGTACCTTCTATTAATGTTTATTATGTAGATAAGGGTCGTGTTTTTTTCGATCAAGTCAGACAGAGTAAATTCTGTCTGCCGATTGAAAACTCTCTCGAAGACACTTTCAGTAAGGACATAACTTTATTATTGCGAAAGCTGCTGCAAAACCGTGATCGTATTAAATCAAGTATCACAATAGAGACAGATAGACTTCGATCTAAGACAATTAATGCCTTCAGTGACAACGTCACAAGGCAGTAAATCTACTGAAACACGGATTAATTAAACCCAGCAGCATATTACACAACAGCATATAAATTGTTTATTGATAATGTTTATGTTAAAGTAGCTACATAAACCTAGCATTGTTATGAAAATAAAAAAAGATAAACCTCGAAATAAAAAGATTGTAATTTTAATAGCTGTAACTACAGCAATCATGCTGTCTATCGGTGCATATTTAGTCTATAGCTACGTTAAAAATTCGACAGATACGCCTCGAGACGACAGTACGTCTGAGAATCGAGAGACTGACAAAGACAATACATCCGACAACGGTACCCCTACCAAGCAGACACAAGACTCTCCCGTTGCTGGCGAGCCGGACAGTACGAAGCCAAACAACACCATAGAACCAGAGCCAACTACCCCCATCGGCGGTGATGCAACTCTGTCTATAACCGAATTGTCGCAGACCAACAATACAGTTCGTGCTACAGCTCAATTCAAAAATGCTCCCGAAGGTGGCCGATGTATAGTGTACTTTACTTCTGTTGGTGGTGCTATAAGTGAATATATGACCGTAGTAGGAACTAACTGCTCACTTGAAATGTCAGCCCTCAAGTTCACATACCTTGGCGACTGGAACGCTCGAGTAACATATACAACCCCAGACAACACAATCATTGAAGCCAAGGGAATGTTAACGATAAAATGATACTAATTACCCGAAATAACAAGTTGAAAATTATCATCAGCGTCTTTGTCTCGATTCTTGCCATTTGCCTTTGTGTGGTTATATACGTCATAAATAACAAGCCCGCTAATGCTCTATCGAAAGCGGATTGGCGGGCCGGCAATATTATTGACGATGCTGAGTTCTACAACAACAACAGCATGTCGGAAGCAGAAATACAGAGATGGCTAAATAGCCAAATAAACTGCGACGTCAACGGCAGCCAAACATCTGAGTGGGGTGGCGGCAACGACTATAATGGTGACGGAAGAGTTACCCGAGCGGAATGGGCTCGTTCGGTCTACGGTCATACGGGGAAATTTATTTGCCTCAATAACTACTACGAAAACCCCACTACTAGAGCAAGTAATCTAAACTCAAATGTTATTCCATCTGGAGCAATCAGCTCTGCGGCAATAATTAAACGAGCAGCTGACTCTTATGGGGTTAATCCGAAAGTGCTGTTAGTGAAGTTACGCAAAGAGTCCCCCGGCCCTCTCACTAGTGACACATGGCCACTTCCTAGTCAATTTGACGCAGCCTTGGGTTATGCGTGTCCAGATCCGCCAGCGGGACAGCCGGTCGTATGCGACCCAAACTTTAGTGGGTTTTATCGACAAATCACACAAGGTGCAAAACAAATCAAAAACTACAAAACATATTCTTCTTCGTATCGATATAAGCCGTTCCAAAATAATAGCATACAGTACAACCCAAATGTAGGTTGTGGAGCAACGTCAGTATATCTATCCAACTATGCAACAGCAGGTCTTTACAACTACACCCCATATCAACCAAATGCAGCTGCCTTAAATAACTTATATGGCACAGGCGACGGCTGTAGTGCGTATGGTAATCGTAATTTCTGGACAATGTACCACAACATGTTTGGAGTCTCCGCTGCATCAGCGGCATATCTCGCCAGCGAGTCATACATCCCGGACGACACGTACGTTTTGCAGAACATTGCCTCTGGTCGCTCTCTCGACCTCACCAATGGACAAACCTCAAATGGCACGAGAGTGCAGATTTGGGATAGTAATGGAACTGGTGCACAGAAGTGGGAATTTAAGAGACAA
>Ga0076292_120_pt1 | contig 17568 bp, 20 predicted proteins | sample RifGroC2_FD_67791 | JGI IMG/M metagenome (GOLD analysis project Ga0076292, IMG submission 67791) | Candidatus Saccharibacteria bacterium GW2011_GWC2_48_9
TGAGTGGGTGAAGCCATCCAAGCACTAACCAGGGCGTTGGGATCAGAGAAATCTATAGCTAGATTTTCGCCTGCGGCTGAATATTTGTAACCAAGACGGTCAAACCAAACCCACGGCAATTCTCCATTTGGACCCAAATGAGAAAAATAATTGCGCGCGATCATATCCTCAGCCTTCATGCGAGCGGCATCTGAAAGCAAGGGGTCTACTCGAAGCGGCGCCAGATCGTATTATTTATCTTAGCTGCAACCCCGTCACCCAAGCGCGAGACGTCGCTAAGCTTGCCGAGCGCTATGGTATTCGGGCACATCGCGGTTATAATTTCTTTCCTCGCACGCCCCATATCGAGCACCTTGTCGTGCTTGACAAAAAACTCTAGCGGGCGTAGAACGGATACCAGGCAGCAACGAAAGGAGCTCGCATGAGAAAATCCATGAGCGAACGAACAGCAGACTTAGTACTAGGCGCAACCAGCGTAGACAATGATGTACAATTCAAGTCAATCCGAGAATACCGTGAGCTTGAAGACTTTATAGCTTCACAACCGCACGACACCGATATCTCACTTAACTGGCATTATCTCGATAAAACGTTGCGGCGCAAACTGAGCATTAACTGCGCGCAGTCCGCACTCCAATTGACACAGCATTCTCTTGAAGTTCCTCGATTCCAGGTGCAGTCTTACGAACTACGAGAAGCAAATTATCCTATCGAAATGAGTAGGTTCACCCTTAGTGCAAGTGGCATATTCGAACCCGACGACCTATACCAACGCTACAATTCATTACGCCAGCACCTCAAAGCCCAAGATGCCGTGCGGCAAGATGTACAGCGAGACCTAGGAAGTCTTGATGCGCCGATATGCGAACTTCGCCACAGTTCTCCAGCTGCTTGATGCATCGGTGTCAAACTGTTTAATCTCACCATTTTTGACTTCGTGAACAACAATGAGCGCAGGATTGTACGGAGCGAGCGTCTTGTAGTACCGCAAGTCTGATTCTGAACTTGCTGCACGACCAGGGTATGTTGCGCGAAATTTATCTCGTGCGATGTCATCAAAATAGTGCGGTTGACCCTTTGGCGGTACATATAACTCAGCCTTAAGACCCATTCGTGACACGATTTTCTGGATATCACCGAGTACAAAGTTGGACTGGCCGTGAATATACGCATATAGCTGTTTTTTCTTCGACAAAAAAACACTCGCTTCGCCGGTATGACTGATTGGTATTTCGCGGGCAATCATCTGACGGATTTCGATATCAATCCCAAATCGATCTTTGGCAATCTGTTCAATAGCGAGGTCATCGTAACTTTGCTCTATCATATATACATCAGTATACCACCGCCAACAGTAGTGAGCAAAAAGCAGTTTACAAGCGTAAGCGGCAAGTGTATACTGACATTCACCACACGTAACAAAGGTGAGAGATGACCGCAGTACACGCAGAAACAGCCTCATTCGTAACAAACTTCGACGATACTGATACTGTGCCCCGCGATAAAAGCGGGGATTTTTTATTGGATGAATTTTATAATCCGGTAGCTAGCACACAAGAAATATATACGGATGAAACGGCCAGCGCCCACATAACAAAAGAGCGCGTGCAAATGGAGAACGGTACATGGTACGAAGTAACCTCCACCCACGCTAAGCGCCGCACTATCGATGTCGGTATACTCGCTACCGCAGCCTGGCTCACTCACGATAGAGGTCTCAATGCCGACCATGCTCAACGTGCCGCAGAGGTTGGCATAGATACTGTATTTATTTCGCCGCAACAAAATTGGGATAGACGAGGGCACTTCGGCAAAAGCGTGTGCAATCTGCTTGAGATCGCCGACTATATGAATAAACGTGCGGACCGCGATCCAGACAACCTTTGGGTAGATGGTGATTCTAGAGGTGGCATGCATGCACTTGGCGTGACAGCTAAAGCACCCTATGTAGGTAAAAAGGTAATCGTAGGGGATTACCGTGTACCATGTTTTCCTGATGGCATAGACCTAGCGAGAGACTTACCTAAACTACCACACATGATATTCAACGAGTTCCACGCCGCAACTGCGTTTTTGACGCTGCCAGCAAACGCACTACTCGAATACCCGCGTACTGTGGCTTTTCATCCGCGCATGTTATTTCAACATGCGAAAGAAGTGCCCACACTCTTAAGTGGCGCCGCGGGCAGGGCAGCGGAACATATGCCACTTGACACCTTTGGGCATGTCACAAATTTTGTCGGTGACATCATGGGGCAGGGTAATCGCTGGAAGCCAAAATTTGATCCATATGAAAACCTCAGTGTTGAAAACTTCAACGGCGCACACCTGAGTATTACAGATCCTCGCTGCATGAAACGATGGGATGCCCGTATGCGCGCCTCACACGAAGTGATCGAAAGCCACCCGCATATAGTTGAGCTAGGCGGCACGGCTATGAAACGGGCAGTTGAAAGTATATCTACTGCGTTCTCTCATAGGGCGGCGTAGTAGCGGGTATAACGTGTCGGCAATCTCTAACTAAAATAATCGGCTAAACTTCTGATGAAGCATCTGCGCTATAATAGTAGCAATGGAATTTGAAACTCGTTACAAAAAACTCAATGAGCATCAGCGCGCTGCAGTAGATGCTATCGACGGGCCAGTGATGGTCGTAGCCGGGCCGGGCACGGGCAAAACAGAGCTTTTAAGTATGCGTGCAGCCAACATACTACGAAAGACAGATGAGCTACCCGAAAATATTCTTTGCTTGACATTTACCGAAAGTGGTTCGGTCGCCATGCAAAAACGCCTCACAGACATCATTGGGCGCAGTGCCTACAATGTATCCATTTATACCTTCCACGCGTTTGGCACCGAAATCATGAGTCGCTACCGAGAATATTTTTACCGTGGCGCAGAGTTCAAACCGGCCGACGAGCTGTCTATCCACCGCATCATCACTTCTATACTCGACGACCTTCCGTACGACAACCCGTTACGAAGCCAGATGAACGGCAAGTACACGGCGATCAGTGATATCATCCGCGCTATCTCAGACCTAAAGCGAGCTAGCCTGACAAACGCCGAGTTTACCGCGCTGCTCAATGCGACCGATGAAGCATTAGAGATTGCGGGGGCACTTGTATCGGCAGCATTTACAGATCGCATCAGCAAATCAACCCGTGACAAGCTGGCCGATATTATACCAAAAATTCACGATATCGCCGAGTCGATGCCGCTCGATACCTTGCAGCCGCTTTCCGAAGTCTTAGCTCAGAGCCTACAGCACGCTATCAATGCAGCAGATGCTCATCCGAAAGTCACGCCGCCACTTACTGCGTGGAAAAAAGAGTGGATGACCATGGATTCACAGCGCCGACCTATTCTTAAAGCCACTAAGTATCAGCCGAAGCTCCGAGCACTCTCTGGTGTTTACGACAAATATCTTACTATCATGCAAGAAGCCGAGTTGATTGATTTTGACGATATGATCATGCAAGTGGTACACGCAATCGAAGTTAACCCCGACTTGCGGTACGATTTGCAAGAAAAATATCACTATATTATGGTAGATGAGTTTCAAGATACCAACCTTGCGCAGATGCGCATCCTTCGCAATCTCACAAATAACCCCATAGTAGAAGATGCACCAAATATATTGGTAGTGGGGGACGATGATCAAGCGATATATGGATTCCAAGGCGCCGAGGTAGGCAATATCATCAAGTTTGCCGAGTTGTATCCGCGCACCCAGCATATTACATTGCGCGATAATTACCGCAGCGTGGCACCAGTGCTCACCAGTGCACGAGAAGTGATTACACAAGCGAGCGAACGCCTTGAACACACCATAGATACCCTCGACAAGACCCTCACGCCGCATGTCACGTCACCGCACGCGAGCGCCAAAATCATCGAGCTCCCTACGCCAGACGCCGAGCGCGCATGGCTCGCTCATAGTATCCGTGCACGTATCGACGCAGGCGAACCAGCAGCATCTATCGCAGTTATAGCACGGCGCCACACGGACTTAGTTGGACTACTCGGACACTTATCTGACGCCAAAGTGCCAGTCAGCTACGACAGGCGCGACAACGTGCTCGAGGACGAGGCGGTTTGTCAGCTCGAGCACGTAGGACGCATAGTGGTTGCACTTGCAGAGGCCGACCACACGCTCGCCAATTCATTACTACCAGAGCTACTTGCACACCCCGCATGGAACATTGCGCCAGAGACACTCTGGGATATCAGCCTTAAAGCCAGTAATACGCACCAGTCGTGGCTTGAGGTCATGCAGCACCACGACAACATGCAGCAATTTTGGTTTTGGCTGCAAATGTGCGCGAAAGAATCAGAACACATGCCGCTTGAGCGCATGATAGACGTACTCCTTGGCACCACAAAACTGGACGACAACTATGTGTCACCCTTGCGGGATTATTTCTTTCCAGCGGACGACCTAGAAAAAGACGCGTCAAGCTACATCATGCATCTCGAAAATCTCTCGGCTATTCGCCGCAAACTACGAGAACACGAAGTTGACATGACAAAGCCGCGACTTGTTGATTTCCTTGCGTTTATCACCCAAAACCGCAACACCGAAACCCGCATCACTAGTCTGCGTCACGTAGGCCAAGACAGTGAGGCTGTGCAACTACTTTCTGCTCACGCCTCCAAAGGCCTAGAGTTTGAGCATGTCTACATAGTCAATGCGGCGGATGGTGTGTGGGGTGAAAAAGTTCGGTCACGTAGTGACAGTATCGTCTTCCCTCCAAACCTTCGTCTCAATCGCTCCGCAAACACCTACGACGAACGCTTGCGCCTATTCTACGTGGCTATGACACGAGCCAAACATACGCTAGATATTTCGTATGCAAAAGAAAACGACAATGCAAAAGAAATGCTACGCGCAAGTTTTCTTGTGGGCAGTCCGCTGCCAGAAGAAGCCGCAACCGACGCCCATGCTCACAGCTCGCCGCTCCAGGCCGCTATGCACAACTGGTATGCACCTATCGTATCTATCCCCACAAATACCACACACGTAAACACTTTCATCGATATCACTCAGGGTGGCCCGCAAGCGTTTTTACTTGGCAACTTACTGCGCTTTCCGACCAGTCCAAGTCCGCATGCCAACTACGGAACCGCCATACATGCCACGTTGCAGCGCGCACACGACTATATACGAGCGCATAAATCACCGCAGCCCGAAGAAGACATCTTGCATGAGTTTGAAAAATCGCTCGGACGGATGCCTTTCACCGAAGAGGAGTCGACCATGTATCTACAGAAGGGGAGTGACGCACTACGCGCGTTTTTGGCTGCTAAATACAGTAGTTTTTCTGCCGAGCAGCAAGCCGAACTCAACTTCAACCACCAAGATGTCTGGTGCGACGAAGTACACCTCACCGGCAAACTCGACGTGGTGGAGTTCGACAAAGATGCCATGACCACCACCGTGATAGATTATAAAACCGGAGGTGCGCTCGCATCGTGGGACAAAGGCCAAGACTATCAAAAGATAAAAGCCCACAAGTACCGGCAACAGCTGTTATTCTACAAACTCCTTATCGAGCGTTCGCGTGAATGGCAGCGCTATACTATGACCCGCGGCGTACTGCAGTTTGTCGAGCCAGACAAAAATGGTGACATCGTGCACCTTGAGCTTGTCGACGTGTCGGCAGAAGAGCTTGAGCGGTTCACGCGCCTACTCCACGTCGTATGGAAACATATTCAAGACCTCGATTTTCCCGATACATCGCACTACGAGCAAACGCTCGCGGGTATACATCAATTCGAAGAAGACCTGCTCGCAGGAAAAATCTAGCAGTACTATTGACGTACCACCATAAAAACTGTACTATGGTGTTCGTGCAGATGTGTGCATAGCGAGTTGATCAAGAGGTACGCTTCGTGAGCGGCTCGCTGTGCGCTTACCTGTGCTCTTTAACAGACAGAGTAGCAACAATCCATGAGGGTTGAGTCGTGGCACGTTCCGGCTGAATTCGTAGGATACGCGCAGTAGGCGAAGTAATCAAGTTTCCCCTGGAGGAAACATCGTGTGGGACTGGTTACTTCGCTCATTCCCTTGTAGCTCAGCGGTAGAGCGCCTCATCAACACAGCCTCGGAAGAGGAGTATGTGTTGCAAGAAATGAGGAGGTCGCTGGTTCGATTCCAGTCAGGGGAACGATGGGTCACAATCCGTGGCTCTCCAACAGAAAGAGATGCCATGTTCTCAAATACAGGATCTCCTGCACGTTCGGGCAGCGCAACCATCGAGCGCACCTGCAATCACCGCAACTGCGGCCAGAGGTTCTTCGTGAGCTCCGGCATGCTGAGAGGCAAGGTCAAGTGTCCCACCTGCGGCCATCCGCAGTGACTCAAGTCCGTGGCAGGTAACCGCCACGGCACGGGGATATAGCTCAGTGGTAGAGCAAACGATTCAAAATCGTTAGGTCGCTGGTTCGATTCCAGCTATCACCCACGAGGCAGCCTCTTTCGCCCCCCGTAGGGGCTGCCCAGCCGGATGACGCGTAGTGTTGATGCACCCCCCGCATCACCTGCGCGTCATCTGGCGCCTTACCTTCATGGATATAGATGCTACTCTGTCTGCATCTACCAATGTTCATATTGTTATAATATGGGTATTGATAGATGAAAGGAACATCATGACCAATCCTGAAAGACAACCGTACAATCCAATACACCGCCTTGCCGAGGAAAGTGAACCTGGCGTTCACTTTGGTACGCAAGATTTTTCCGAAGGTTGGACAAGTCGCACTGCAAGTGACGATCTACCCGCCGAAGAAACCGACCCATCTGCAACTGGCGAGACTTCACCGCACGATACAAAATTTCCGTTCTACCGCGAGTCTCTCGAAGATGGGTCACGCAGGAGCCCTGTACTAGAAATAGGGGGCAAAGCCATGAAATCTATGCGTGATTCCATAAAGTCATTACAGGGGAAAACCAGTACGGATTCGTAGTATGCATAATTTTTGGGTGGATCTACCGAAACCGTTTTTTGTGCTCGCACCTATGGAGGCGGTAACAGATGTCGTGTTTCGTCATGTGGTAGCGGAGGCCGGAGCACCCGACGTATGGTTCACCGAGTTTACCAACGCAACCGGGTGGGTGTATGCTGGCGAAAAAGCGATTGGCGGGCGCCTCGTTAAAACAGACGACGAGGATCCGATAGTCGCTCAAATCTGGGGCGGCGAACCCGGAGACATGGAAAAACTTGCTCTGCATTGCAAAGAGCTCGGCTACCATGGAATTGATATCAATATGGGCTGTCCGGCAAAAAGTGCTATCAAAAGCGGCGGCTCAGCGCTTATCCGCCAGCCAAAACTGGCAGCTCAGGCTATCGCCTCTGCCAAGAAAGCCGGCCTGCCTGTGAGTGTCAAGACGCGTCTTGGCTACACCAGTATCGATGAATGGCGCGACTGGCTTACTCACATACTAAGCCAAAATATCGTCAACTTAACGATACATCTACGCACCAAAAAAGAGATGAGTAAAGTACCCGCTCACCACGAGCTCATATCCGCAATCACGCAACTAAGAGACGAGATAGCGCCGCATACACTACTAACAATCAACGGCGATATCCGCGACCGTACCCATGGGCTAGAGCTTGTCGAACAGTATGGTTTCGACGGCGTGATGATAGGGCGAGGTATTTTCCATAATCCATTTGCCTTCGAGGCCACTCCACGCGCGCACACCCGCGACGAGCTCATGAATCTCCTACACCTACAGCTCGACCTGCACGACAAATATGCAAAACAACCCTTTGACCCGCTTAAACGATTCTTTAAAATCTATGTACGGGATTTTGAAGGTGCAGCGGAGCTACGAGACAAGTTGATGCACGCAAAAAGTACCACAGAAGTGCGCGGCATACTTTCAACAGCCGCATAGCTTTACTCTACGGAAAGTTTACATTGCTTCGGGGATTCTTACAATAAGTCGCTGCGAACCGTTAGTGAGCGTCATGAGTGTCGCTACTGTGATCATCACACGTGCATGGACAAATCGCTTATACATCGCATCGGTGCGAGCCACACCAAACAATCGGCGTGCGAGTTGCCGAGATCGCCAAATATCGTAGCCAAATGCTTGCACACCGAAATGCGATGAGAATTTGTTTGATGAAAATGTAGTGTCATCTATAAAGTTCACAAATACATATGCTTCTTCGTGCGTGCCTTCGAGCACCGATATACTACCAGGTGCTTTTTCTTCGAGTGTGTCGAGTACTTTTGCGTTATCACGGAAATATTCTTCCGACCGACTCTGGAGCACTAGCGCTGCACCAAGCACTCTGAGGTAGTCATCGCGCGAAAAATCATCACCGAGAATTTGCTTCACTACACGTTTATGATCTTCGACAAGTTGCGAGTCTGTCATATTTGCCACAATCGCCGACATGCTGTCGAGTGCACCACACCCAAGTCGACCTTCGTCGGCTTTGTCGTCTTTATGTCCGCCCGGTGAAAGATCTAGGCGTAAAAATGTCTCAATCATCGACTCAGCATCGTCGAAAAATGTCGCTCGCGTCAAGTCGCCATCATCTGTAGCTAGTCGATAGGCGAGCGCTGCACCAGGCGCACCACCTGGCATTTGCGGACCCAGATGTGCTTCATCGAGGGCAGGATCGTGCCGGCCGTCAATACAGCGTGTTGCCGCATGCGCTTCCACCGGCACATAGTAGGCGTCTAAGTCACTCAACACCTCGCCGCTAGCGTCGACACCAGACTTGGCTGCTACTGAACCCGGCCACTTCTCTAATGAAAGTGCTCCAAGGTCAATTGTTTCGTGGGGGTGGAGTTGTGTCGTGTCGTTCATTACTATCAATTTTAACAATTAATCCTTGTTTGTGAAATGCCGTAAGCCATATAGACTTTTCGACTTAGGTGTTCAGTATCCGCGATATACATACGTTATGCTTATGGACATATCAATAATATTGTGCTATAGTATATATCTATGTGGCTCAATAGTCACAAAACTCTTCGGAGTTGAACCCCCACAATTCAGGAGTGTACATGACGTCTTTTTGGAAAAGATTCTGCACGGCGTTCGTCGCTGTGGCGGCTACGTCTGCGCTGAGCGGAGGCCTCGCCGGGGCAACACCGCAGAGCGCCGTTCCGAGCGGGGGCTTCATCAGTCTCGGCATCTACGCACCGCTCTGCGAAGACCTCACCGTCTACGAGTCGGGATACGCCACTGGCTACGTCGTCGCCAGCGGCATCAGCGTACTCGACAACCCAGCTGAATTGCAGCTCCAGATGCTCGTCAATGGCGACGTCTGGACACCTGTCGGCGACTACGACGGCGTCGAGGCATTCGTCAACGATCAGCCGGTTGACGGCCACGACGCCCTCTGGGCACACGTGACCGTCAACAAGAACGACCGATTCGAAATCAGACACCATCGGCCCGCCGACGGCAGCGCTGTCACATACCGTCTGCTCGTGTGGCCCACGGGCAACACGCAGCCGACTGTGTGGCGCGACGCGAGAGCCATCATGGTGCCATCGCTGGCGCAGTGCGAAGAATTCTTCGCTGGCGTCACGCACCTCTGATTGTGGGCCCCGCCAGTTCGTGATTTCACGCACTGGCGGGGAGCACCCCCTTTATTTTTGAAACTATCAAAATCACCCCTTCGTGCGAAGAGGTGATTTATATTTGCGACCTACTACCTGCGATGTCGTCGTCGCAAATCGGCAACTTTGAGTCGTACCGCATGACGGTCGACCATCTGCGAAGCTTTTTCTAACTCCACTTGGTCTTTTGCTTCGGCCTTCATCTTAAGCGCACGTTCGAGCGCTGTTTTTGATTCAGCTTCCACGATATCATCACCGCTGTCAGCCTCGTCTACGAGCACCTTGAGGGATTCGGGCGATACTTCTATCACACCGCCGCTGATAGCAAAATATTCCATCTTGTCATCGGCATCACCCTTGGTAAATCGCACCGCGATTGCACCGGGCACTGCGACGCTTACAAGCGGCTCGTGCCCAGGAAAGACTGCAATTTCACCGTCGGCTGTCGGCAAAATAACCTCATAGACATCGCGGTCTACTTTGACACCCAACAATGTGACGAGTTGAAATTGCATTTAGTCCTTCTTTTCGCTTAGCGCGCCTGGTGCCATATAGAACCAGCTCTCAGGTTTGTGGTCGTACTTACCAGCCAATATATCAGAAGCATCTTTGATGGTGTCTTCGAGCTTAATGTACACGCCCTTGTTGCCAGTAAACTGCTCAGCAACATGGAACGGCTGTGCCATAAATCGTTGCAAACGGCGTGCGCGGTTAACTGTCTGCTTCTGTTCGTCAGACAGCTCTTCCATACCGAGGATAGCGATGATATCTTGCAAGTCTTTATATTCTTGCAATACACGCTGCACTTCGCGGGCCACGCGGTAGTGCTCTTCTCCTACGATTTCTGGGTCGAGGCTCGAGCTTGTGCTATCGAGCACATCTACAGCAGGGTAGATACCAATCTCTGTCAGCGCACGGTTCATCACGATAGTTGCATCGAGGTGAGCAAATGTTGTTGCTGGTGCTGGATCGGTAAAGTCGTCTGCTGGCACATATACGGCCTGCACAGAAGTAATCGAACCGTTCTTTGTAGAAGTAATTCGCTCCTGCAAAGCACCCATTTCTTGCTGCAAGTTTGGCTGGTAACCAACTGCACTTGGCAGGCGGCCGAGTAGGGCAGACACTTCTGCTCCGGCTTGCGTGTAGCGGAAGATATTGTCCACAAAAAGCAGCACATCTTTACCTTCGTCACGGAAGCTCTCTGCCATCGCAAGACCACTCAGAGCTACACGAAGACGTGCTCCTGGTGGTTCGTTCATCTGGCCAAAGACCAGTGAGGTTTTGTCGAGCACGCCGCTTTCAGCAAGCTCCTCGTAGAGGTCTTTACCTTCACGAGTACGCTCACCAACGCCAGCGAACACAGAGTTACCCTTGTGATATTCGGCGATGTTGTTGATAAGCTCCTGAATAAGAACCGTTTTACCAACACCAGCTCCGGCGAAAAGTCCTGCTTTACCACCCTTCATAAGTGGTGCAATAAGGTCGATCACCTTGATACCAGTTTCGAGAATCTCAGCAGAGTTTGCTTGCTCTGTGAGCGGTGGTGGCGCACGGTGAATAGGGGCGCGAGGCGCGTTTTTCGGCGCTGGCTTCTCGTCGATAGGCTCACCCACGACATTAAACATACGTCCCTGTGTTTCCGGACCAACCGGGACACTAATAGGAGCTCCAGTAGCTACCACATCTTGGCCACGACGAATACCATCGGTGCTACTGAGTGCGATTGCGCGCACAGTGTGCTCGTCGAGATGCTGTGCAACCTCGAGGGTGATCGTTTTACCGCCTTGTTCTACATGAAGTGCGTCGTAAATCGCTGGCAGGTGTGCATCACCTGAAAACTCCACGTCGACAACCACACCCACCACTTGGGTGATATGGCCTGTATTTGTTACTATTGGTGCTTTACTCATCATCGTTTCCTCCTTGTTCATCATTCGCTGTATTTATAGCTTCTATTGCTAACTTTTGCGCTGTATTTCGTCTCTTGTTCTCTAAAGATGCAAGCGCCTCCATACTCGCCCACGGATCTTGAGCCGCAAACGTAAAAGGTGCAGCCGAGCCTCGGCAAGAATACTCACTCACTTAACGCCTCCACGCCACCGCTAATTTCGGCCAGTTCTTGGGTAATCGCAGCCTGTCGGGCTTTGTTCATGGCGAGCGTCAGGTCTTCTATCAGGTCATTGGCGTTGTCTGTCGCGTTTTTCATAGCGAGCATACGCATAATGTACTCGCTGGCGCGAGCGGTGAGTAGCGCATGATACACTTGTGCTTCGATGAGGCGATAGGTCACCGCTTCGAGTACTTCTTCGGCACTTGGTTCAAACTCAGCTTCGCGCACATTTTCAGAGACCTCTACGGTCTCATACCCTGCCGGTAAGATACGCTGCGTTTTGGCCTGTTGATTGACACTGGAGATAAACTCCGTGTACACCACATCTACTGCATCGACTTCACCTGCTTCAAATTTGGCAATCGCCTGGTCGACGATAGCGCGCAACTGGCTGCCCGACGGATCGTCCGGCAAGTCTTGATACGCAGCAACGACTTCTGTATTCTTTAGCTTTGATACAAATCGATTTGCGCGGCGACCAATTGCGATTGTTTGGTTTTTAACACCAGCCTTGTCGTCGTCCAATAGTTGCTTCGTATACAGTTTGAGTACATTTGCATCGTACGCCCCGGCTAGCCCTTTGTCGGTCGCTATAACTATGAGTAGGCGAGAGCCAATGTCTTCGCGCAGTTGATACAACGGGTGCTGGTCGGTAACGCCTTGGCTCGCGAGATGTGTCAGAATTTCATTTGCGGTACGCGTGTAGGGGTCAGACGCTTGTTCGGCCTCTTGCGCCTTACGCATCTTGCTCGCTGCTACGAGTTGCATAGCTTTGGTAATCTGCTTTGTTGATTTAACAGAGCGGATACGGCCTTTGAGCTGTTGAGTACTAGGCATGAGTAGGCACCTCGCTACGTGGCGCGAATAGCACTCCGTCTAGCACGTTCGTAGCCCGAGATTGGAGATTAGTATCTCTCACGTTGGACCAGTTTTCGAGCGTCCAACGTACCGCACGGCCTGCCATGAGATCTTGGGCTCGATCCGTCTCTGCAGTGAATTCATAATCTGCTTCCGATAGCACACGACCAAAAAGAACATTACGCTTACTGCCATTGTTACTCTCTGTGCCTGGAAAAGCGGCCAATGCAACGTCAGCAGCAAACTCGTAGTCTCTCGTCTTGTCCAGCGAAAGCTTGTCGAATACTACAGACTGCGTGTTCGTCATCTTAGTCCTCAAATCCCTTTGCGACAGTTTTCGCAGTCTTTTCGATAAGCTTCGCGTACTTTGAGTCAGCCGAAACCTTCTCGTTGCCCTTAGTGAGTTCCTGCATATCCTTCTTATGATCCGTCCAGAGGCGAGTCAATAGGGCTGCCTGCGCTTCTTTGATCTTGGATACAGGTACTTTGTCGAATGCGCCTTCGGACACTGCGTGGATGCTTGCAACTTGCTCCCATACACTTGCTGGAGTGTACTGGTGCTGCTTGAGTAGCTCTGTCATGCGTTGCCCTTTTTCGATCTGGCTCTTAGTCGCTTCGTCGAGATCGCTACCAAACTGCGCGAAACTCGCAAGTTCGCGGTACTGACTCAAGCCAAGCTTGAGGTGCGAACCAACAGATTTGACCGATTTGGTCTGCGCATCACCACCAACACGACTCACCGAGAGACCCGCAGAGATAGCCGGACGAATACCCTGGTTGAACAAATCTGTCTCAAGGAAAATCTGACCGTCTGTAATAGAGATGACGTTTGTCGGTACGTAGGCAGAAATGTCGCCAGCTTGTGTTTCGATGATAGGCAGGGCAGTAAGCGAGCCAGCACCGAGATCATCAGAAAGCTTTGCTGAGCGTTCGAGCAAGCGTGAATGAAGATAAAAGACATCTCCAGGGAACGCTTCGCGGCCCGGTGGGCGACGAAGGAGTAGTGACATCTGACGGTACGCAACAGCGTGCTTTGTGAGATCGTCGTAGATCATGAGCGCGTGCTGTGAGTTGTCGCGGAAATATTCACCCATGGCAGTTCCTGCGTACGGCGCCAAGTAGAGGAGTGACGCTGGATCGCTCGGGCCAGTTGCCACGATGATAGTCTGATCCATGACACCTTCTTCTTTGAGACGCTCGACAAGTCGGGCAATCTTCGAAAGTTTCTGACCGATCGCAACGTATACGTTGATCACGCCGGTTTTTTGGCGACCTTGGTTGATCATCGTATCGATAGCGATGGCTGTTTTACCAGTCTGGCGGTCGCCGATAATAAGCTCGCGTTGTCCACGGCCGATAGGGAACATGGCGTCGATAGACATGATACCAGTCATCATAGGCTCATGCACGTGCTTACGGCCGATGACACCAACAGCTTCGCGCTCTACGAGTCCGCGCTGCTTTGCCATAATAGCTGGGCCGCCATCGAGCGGGTTGCCGAGCGGGTCAACTACGCGACCCAGAAGTTCTGGTCCGACAGGTACGTCGAGCACAGTTCCTTTGAGGGTAACTTTTGCCCCTGCGCGCACTGCTTCGTCACTACCAAGTAGTACCGCACCGATTTCGTCTTCGTTGAGGTTGAGTGCGAATGCCTCGACCGTCTCGCCGTTTGAGCCTTCGATGAGCAGCACTTCGCTGTAACCTGCGCTCCGCAGACCATGCACCCATGCGACACCGTCACCGACACGCGTTACCACGCCGACGGTTTCAAGATCACCAGTGACGTCAAGCTTAGCTATGGCGTCGCGGAGTTCTTGGGATAGTTCTGTAACTGATAATTCTGCCATTGTATCTCCTATATCTTGCTTGCTTTCAGTTGATTGAGTCGTGTTTTTAACGTTGCATCGAGCTGCCTACCGGCCGTTTCGATACGAACACCGCCGATAACACTAGGTTCTGTAGATTCTCTAAATGCCACCTTGTCGGCATTCATCTTTATAGCGAGAAATTTCTCTATCGCTTCACGAGAATCGGCGCTGAGTGCGTAGGCGCTCGTAAGATCCGCTACAACGACACCGTGTTCAGCGAGGGCGATTTCGGTATCTCGCACTATCAATGTAGCTTCGTCGACACGTCGACTTTCTACAAGATAGGCTGCCACTTGCCCAGTGATGTCTCGGCCTTTGAGTAGCTCGCTTGCCCATAGTGCTGCTATTTTACGGCGACTCAATTTTGCCATAGCCTAGCGAGCCTCCTTGACAGCAGAGTCGATGACTTTCTTGTCTAGCTGCGCGCTGGTGATTTGACCTACGACTTTTTCTGTCGCAAGCGCAACGAGCTCGATAGTGTCGTTGTGTAGCGCTTTACGTGCAGCAATAACATCTTTTTCAATCTTATCGTGCGCGTCAGCGACAATTTTATCTGCTCGAGCTTTAGCCTTCTTGTCGCTTGCGTCCACCATTGCCGTTGCTTCGTCTTTGGCGGTTGCGACAATCTCTTTGGCTTCTTTACGAGCTTCCTTGAGAAGCGCCTGAACATTTTCTTGTGCAGATTCCGCGTTTTGTTCTGCAATCTCGGCAGCTTTTACGCTTGCTTCGATCTTTTCTTCACGCTCATCGATGATGCGAATGAACACAGGATACACAAACTTACGGAGAATCCATACCAACACAAGAAACGCAACTAGCTGAATCGCGAGCAGCATCCAGTCGATACCGAGCGCAGCAAGAATACCTTCGTCAGCCGATGCTTCAGCTGTTGCAGCCAATACTGTTAGTTGTGTGTAATATTCCATATGTTGATTCCTATGCGCGTGCGATGAACGCTACGATGATACCGATGATCGCAAGTGCGTCGGCAAACACGATAGCGGTAATCATAAGTGTACGAATGTCGCTAAGTTTTTCTGGGTTGCGACCAAGCGCGTTTAGTGCCGCTGCACCAATAAAACCAATACCGAGAGCCGCACCAAGTGCTGGCAATGCGTAGGTGAGACCAAATGCTAATGCTTCCATGTTATTATAACTCCTTTTATTTATTACCTAAATTGTATATCACTCTCTACTATTCTGCCACTGCAGCCTTCTTAGAAGTATCAGCAGGGGAGTGATCGAGAGAGGAAGAATGTGAATCGTCATGGCCATGTGTCTGAAGGGCCAGGGAGGTGAAAATAAGCGTCAGAACGAAGAATACATATGCTTGGATAAAGCCGATGAATATTTCAAAGACCATAACAAGTGGCAAGGCAACGATAGCAGCATAACTGGTAAGCAGCAGGATAACCATCAGTAGCACTTCACCGGCAAACGCATTACCAAACAAACGGAAGCTCAGCGCGATGAGGCGTGAAAATTCACCTATGAATTCTAGAATACCTTCAAATGCACCGATAGGATCTTTGATAGGGTTTTTGATGTAACGACCGATATTACCAAAGAAACCATGCTTGCGCACTGCATATACTTGTGACGCCACAACCGTGATAATAGCGAGAGCAAACGTAAAGTTGAGGTCTGCTGGTAGTCCGCGGAACAGTGGAATTTCATTCCAGGTGATCACTCCGACGCCAGGTAATGCTGCGACCCAGTAGGTGATAAGCACCGTAAAGAACATGGTGATGGCGAGCGGAAAAATCCGTCGTGCTGTTTGCTTATCTCCGATGATATCTTCTGCTTGCGTGAGAAATCCTTCGAAACACCACTGCAAAAGGCCGAGGAAACGATTTCGCTTACCCTGCTCAAGAGCGCGAGCAGCGTAAAAGAGAATAGCGAGCATAACAGCTACACCAAACACGCCAAGTATCATTGCATTGGTAATAGCAACCGGCCCTATGTGAAAGATAGGTTCTGCGGCAAGACTGATATGTAGCTTATCCATTATTTTGTAGTGACCCTTTGCAATTGCTTTTTAACGAGAATACCTGCGATGACCGCACCGAATATAGCTCCGGTAAGCATGAGCCAAGGCCCAGTATTCATCTGATTATCTAAATACACTCCACCAAGCGCGAGACCTATTGTCGGTATAAACATACGCCATGTCACGTCACCAATATCACCGATCAATAAAATGACCGTCGATTTCTCTGGCGGTGTTGACGAATTACCCGACTTGTCTGATGAATCGCTCATCTAGGTATATAATAACAGTTAGACAAGGTTTCTACAACATGCCACGAAAGAATAAAACAGTACCGCACACTCCGTTATCCGACCCGCGCAGGGAGGCCGGCAAAACACGCTACGGCACAAAGCGTCAAGCAGAAAGCGCTGCCGAATACCAGATGCTTCTCAAGCCAAAGCTCACCTTGCGCGCATATCGGGCGCTCGACGGCGGGTGGTACCTCACTAGAAAACAGCAGTAGCCGCCACCATACGCAAATCGGCCCCGATCTCACCACCATGAAAGCAGTGGATCGGGGCCGAAAAGCTACTTGAGTTGACACAGGGCAATCAGTTGGTCGAGTCCGCGGATGCGTCCTCGCTCACCACCGAGGATGACGCTTCTTCCGGGGTTGCCGGAGAAGTGTCACTCGCCGAACTCGTCGACGAGTCCTCTTGGTCCATCGACTCACTCGGCTCGCTCACTTCAGCGAGCTCCTGCGCAGGTGTTTCCACCGAAGCAGGTGCCGACTCGGGCGTGACCGATACAGTTGGCTCCGGGATCGCCGGAGTCGAACTAGTCGTCGGTGCATCGCTCGATGCGTCGCTGACAGAGTCGATCGTAGCGGCCGGTTCCTGATGCGCAGGTGCTTCCACCAGGGCGGAAGCTTGCGTGACAGGAGTAGAAGCTGGCGCAGACACCTCCGGGGTTGCCGGAGAAGTCGGTGCCATTCGCGCACTCGATGGAGCTGGTTGCGCAGCGGACACCAGCGGTGCTGGTGTCGCCACCTTGGTGACCGGTACCGCCGAGTTGGAAACCGACGGCATGGACATGGGGTAGAACTCCTGGGATTCTCGTTCCCACTTGTCCACCTGCCCCTGCGTCGGCGTCACTCCTCGCTCCTT
>Ga0076292_131_pt1 | contig 15977 bp, 16 predicted proteins | sample RifGroC2_FD_67791 | JGI IMG/M metagenome (GOLD analysis project Ga0076292, IMG submission 67791) | Candidatus Saccharibacteria bacterium GW2011_GWC2_48_9
TTACGGGCTTGTTGGCCACTCAGAGCGTCGACATATTTTTGGCGAAAAAACTAAAGATACTCGAGAAAAAGTGCAAGCTGCGCTCCGAAATGATATTACTCCAGTGTTGTGCATCGGCGAGACAAAGAGTGAGCGAGCCAACGGCGAAACTCGCGATATTCTGCACGATCAGCTCGTCGGCGGGCTTGCAAATGTCACGAGTGAAGACATCGATAACATTGTTATCGCCTACGAGCCGGTATGGGCTATAGGCACGGGCAATAATGCTTTGCCACACGACGTCGCCGATGCTGTACTATCTATCCGCAGTCAGATTCGCCATCTATTCGGTAAAGAAAAAGCTGCAGCGGTGCGAATACTCTACGGTGGCAGCGTCACAGCGGATAGCGCAAGCGATTACTTGCAAATCAAGGGAGTTGATGGACTTTTGGTTGGGGGCGCAAGTCTCAAGTATCATGAGTTTGCTGAAATTATTAAAAAGGCACACAACGTAGCAACGAAATAGGACAGGTGGGGATATGAAAGATATTGATTTTGATGAGCTTGACCGGGCAGTTGCCTCGGTACTTGGTAGCGGTAGCCAGTCATTTGACGAGCCGGCTGCCACAGATCCTCCTCGGCCAGTAGAGCAGGCTCAACCTCAATCAGAAGCGTCTGCTGAGCAGAAAGACACTTCAGCAAGTATTTCGTCGCATGCTGTACATGCTCGCATTATGCCGAGTGCAGCAGCAGGACGTGCGACATTGCAGCGCCCCACACCTCTTGTTGTTCCTGAGAAAAACGAAACCGAGCAAGAGCAGCCAACACCCCCCCCGTCTACTCCTGCGCCGCAGTATTCACCTTCTGTAAAGCGAACTATTCCCCATCGTGAGGGTAGATTTATGGACGTGCTCCGCCCTGGTCAACAAATGAAAGACGGTACAGCCACAAGTGCAACTCCCTCGCCAGCTCTGAGTGCTCCGATGCAGCCAAAACGACTCGAGCAGCACCCATCGCACGAAACCAGCGCGCCGCAGCCAACAAACGTACATCTTGAAGCCGCAATCAATGAGCTACTTGAAAGTGAAGGTCACGATACACATACCGAGCAGGTTGATATATCTGGTGCTGCGCCGCAAGAAGAGCCATTGCCGAAGCCTATTGATTTTTCTACTCAGCAAGATGTCACGCCACCGGAGCAGCTGCCCGAAAACAACCAGCCGCAAACGGATGCTACCGCGGATATAGACGCTATCGCTGCTGCGCTCACAAAACCAGTTGGCGAACAAACAAGCGAATCAAGCGGCTCGCCTTTCTTGTCTGATGCTAAGGTGCAGAAACGTCCACTGGGCTCCGGCGAACAATCATTATCTGGAGCGCCAGCTGTATCTCCAGTAGTATCTAATCTCGACGCCACGGTTGCGCGACCCGTGGTTTCTACTGCTGACATACCTCAGAGCGACGAGGCGCCTGTACCCACAGAGTTGCAAAAAAGTTTATTGATAAATCTTCTGGCCCTACTTCTATAGCCAGGCAGTACAAAGAGCAACTACGCTCATCCTCGGATGATGATGAGACAGGCGCAATCTTTGATCCGCAGTCATATCAGCATCCTATCGAACATCCTGCGAAGAAATCGTCTGGTTGGGGATGGGTGGTTGCTATAGTTGTTATCATACTCGCCGCTATTGCAGCGGCTGTCGCTGCCTGGATGGCTGGTGTATTGCCTGTAGCACTCTAGGCCGGGGCCCTCACCTCTGGTATAATAAGACAGATGAACATTCTCCAGGGGCTTAACACACCGCAACAACAAGCGGTGAAAACAACAGACGGCCCGGTTCTTATACTGGCTGGCGCTGATTGCCGACCAAGGTATATGGCCGAACCAAATTCTCGCAGTGACATTTACGAATAAAGCAGCGCGGGAAATGCGTGAGCGGCTCGCCACACTTGTCGAGCAAGACGCATCGCGTCGCGATTTTATGCCATGGATGGGTACGTTTCACAGCGTGTGCGTACGACTGCTGCGCATTGATGGCGGCGCGATAGGACTCAAGTCGAACTTTGTCATTTACGATGAAGACGATAGGCGCAGTGTGATAAAGCAAGCGATCAAAAGCCTTGAAATCACCGACAAGCAACTAAAAGTAGCCGCAGCGAGCAGTATTATATCGGCGGAAAAAAACAAACTAAACGACCCGGAAACAATGCTCGCAGAAGCTAAGTTTCCATATCAGCAAATGCTTGCAGAGGTGTACGCCGAATACGAAAAGCGTCGACGCGCCGCACAGGCATTAGATTTTGATGACCTACTTACAGAGACTGTTCGCTTGTTGCGTGACGATGCAACCGTGCGCAAGAAATGGCAAGAGCACTTTCGTCACATCTTGATCGATGAATATCAAGATACCAATGCGGCACAGTATATGATAGTAAAACTGCTGGTAAACAACGAGAGAAATATCTGCGTTGTTGGTGACGATTGGCAGTCTATCTACAGCTGGCGTGGCGCTGATTTTAGAAATATTTTACGATTTGAGCAAGATTTTCCCGGTACGTGCGTGATCAAGTTGGAGCAAAATTATCGCAGCACACAGGCTATTCTCGATGCAGCAACACAAGTGATCACCCACAATACGCAGCGCACAGACAAGAAATTATGGACCGATGGTCAAGCTGGTACGCCGGTGCAAGTGCATGCCTACTACAGCGAAGACGAAGAAGCGGCTGCGGTGGCAGACCACGTCAGCGCACAAGTTGACTTGGGCGGGCGCACCTACGATGACTTCGCCGTGTTGTACCGCACAAACGCGCAGAGTTTTGCACTTGAGCGAGTGTTTCGACAACGATTTATCCCTGTGCAGATTATCGGCGGTATGCGTTTTCTCGATCGTGCTGAAGTTAAAGACATGCTCGCGTATCTGAGGCTGGCGTATCAGCCGTTTGATACCGCGAGTTTTTTGCGTATAGCGAATGTGCCTGCACGCGGCGTAGGTGCGAAGAGCCTCGAGAGGTTTTTGCAGTGGCAGGCAGCGAGTGGGTTCGATATCATTGCGGCACTCGCAAATGCAGAGCAGGTGACAAAACTGACGCCGCGCGCTCGTATCTCACTCACGAGTCTCGGCGATCTACTGAGAATTATTCAAGTCAAACTGCAAGATCAGTCGCCCAGTGATCTTATAGAGTATATCTATGATGTGACGAAGTATCGCGATCATATAAGTGATGGCACGCCAAAGGCCGATGAACGTATAGAAAATATCGGTGCGCTTATTTCTGAAGCAGCAGCATACGCAGATGTACAGACGTTTCTCGAAGAAGTAGCGTTAATGTCGAGCACAGACAAGTCTACCGAGCAGGGACAGGTAACATTGATGACGCTGCATGCCGCAAAGGGGCTCGAATTTCCAGTTGTACATATGGTGGGCATGGAAGAAGGCATATTGCCACATGCTCGTGTGTTCGACGGCACTGCAGACGACGTAGAAGAAGAGCGCCGTCTTTGTTATGTTGGTATGACACGAGCCCGCGAAGAACTATGGCTTAGCTACGCGGCGAGTAGACGGCAGTTTCAGCAGACGAGCTACAACGATCCATCGCGTTTCCTAAAAGAAATTGATGGCATACAAGGGGATATGCAACCATCGCGCATCGATAGTAGTCAGGACGAGTTCTACGACGATGTCATGCTGAGCGAGGGAGATCGTGTGAAAGCGCCTACATTTGGCAAAGGCACGGTTGTAGATGTTGATGGACTTGCTGCGACTATCGATTTTGACAACGGACAACGCAAAAAACTCAATGTAGAATACGCTCGCCTAGAACGTATATGATGCGCGTTTATTATTTCCTACTTACATTTAGGTGTGTAAACGCCACTTTGCGGCCACGGCGCGCAAAAGTAGTCGTCATGAATACTGCTGGCGAACTGTTGTTGGTTGTCAATACAATCGGAGATAGAAACTGGACGCTACCTGGTGGCGGCATGAAGCGGCGAGAAGAGCCAGTGTTAGCGGCAGCGCGTGAGCTGCGTGAAGAGCTCGGCGTTGCTATTGCGCCTGGCGCGCTGAAGTCTCTCGGCACTACACAGGTACAGGGTTATCCGGCCTCACTTTTTTGCACAGAACTGTCGGCAGATCAAATACAAATGCTTCATATAGAAAAGCTCGAGATTTATCGCTCGGACTGGTATAGCCAGCATAGCTTACCATCTCCCATTCAACCGCTCGTGCGTGAGGCGGTGGCTCGCTTGTTCGAATCACCGGAAATTGATAGAATAAATAAAGTAACTTTTTCCTCGGTAGAGTGATCAGTGTGTATGAGCATGTATGAAAATTAGTACTGTATATTATCAACGATATCTATCTCTACGTGCTGCGTGTCTACTATTGATATTGATCGGCTCTCTTGTTGGTTTGACGCATACCGCGCGTGCAGCAACTACTGCCGAAACGCCTGCGGCCGGTGAGCGAGTCATCACTATATACGACCAGGGTCGTAAGCGAGTGGTCTTGACGAAAGCAAGTTCGGTAAAAGAAACGCTTGAGCAGGCGGATGTAACCTTGTCGAAATACGACCGAGTAGAACCAGCACTCGACAGTAAGTATGCTACGCAAAGTTCGACTGTGAATATATACCGAGCTAGGCCAGTGATGATAGTCGAGGGTATGAAGCGTGAGCAAGTGTTATCTCCATATAGCGCGGCGAAAGATATAGCCAAAGATGCTGGCCTGACTATTCAGAATGAGGATATTCTGACATTATCTCGTTCAGAAGATGTACTAACAGACGGAGTCGGCAGTAAGCTCGAAATTGACAGGGCTGCGCAGTTGAACCTAGTGCTGTACGGTAAAAGTTCCAGGGTCTACACTCAGGAAAAAACAGTGGAAGCATTGCTGCGCGAAAAAGAAATTACTCTTGGAAAAGACGATACACTTTCGTTAGCTGCAAACACACCGATCACTCAGGGTATGACAATAGAGGTGTGGCGAGACGGCGTGCAGACTGCCACCGAGCAACAGCCAGTTGAATTTCCTATCGAACAGATAGAGGATGCCGATAGAGAAGTTGGCTACAGGGAGATCAAGACACCTGGCGTGAAGGGTGAAAAGACGGTGACCTATGAAGTGACAATGAAAAATGGTCAAGAAGTTGCGCGCAAAGAGATTCAGTCTGTCGTGACAAAAGAGCCACAAAAACAAGTCGAGGTAGTTGGATCTAAGCCTAGCTTCGATGGTGATTTCGCTGCAGCTCTCGCACAGCTACGCTCGTGTGAAGGCAGTTACAACAGTTGGAACCCGGCGGGCCCGTATTATGGCGCGTATCAGTTCAACGAGGGTACATGGAACAGTGTGTCGAGTGCATGTGCGACGCGGTTGGCAACCATGGCCACATTGTGGTGCAAATTTGCCTGACACATATCGTTAGTATATGAGGCGGGTGGCCTCTACGAACATTGCAACAGTAGTGAACGGCTGGTATAATGCTAGTCACGACATGTTCTACGTGTGTGGTGGTTAAATATTTTTCATGAATAATTACTTTTTATACTTTCGAGCACAATTGTTGGTGCGCCTTAGTTTTCTGGCTATTGTGTTTGCGTGTACGATATTTTTTGCTGGTGCCGTGCGCGCCGATTCAAATAGCGAAGTATCCGGTCAGCATATTGTGACGATACATGACCAGGGGAGCAAGCGCGTAGTGCTCACCGAAGCAACAACGGTCCGCGATACATTGAAGCAGGCTGGAATAGCGCTGGCAACAAATGACCGAGTAGAGCCAGAACTCGATACGAAGTACGCGGCCGAAGCCTACACCGTCAATATTTATAGGTCACACCCGGTGACGATTGTTGAGGGTATGAAGCGTGAGCGAGTGTTAACCCCCTATCGATCCGCCTCTGACATTGCTAAGCATGCTGGTGTTACTGTACGCGACGAAGATATCTTGACGCTCACCCAATCCACCGATGTGTTGATGGATGGTATCGGCACGCGGCTTACTATAGAGCGAGCTACGCCGGTGACATTATCTCTGTACGGAGCTCGTAGCCAGGTCTATACGCAAGCAGCTACTGTAGAAGAGTTTTTGGTAGAAAAAGATATTACTCTATCGAGTGACGACACGGTGTCGGTGCCTGTACGAACTGCAATATCCGAAGACATGACTATAGAAATTTGGCGCGATGGCGTGCAGACGGCCACAAGCGAAGAAGCGATAGATTTTTCTGTGCAAACGATTCTCGACGCCGACTATCCAGTGGGGCAACGAGAAATTAAAACCGCTGGTGTGCTAGGTAAGAAGAGTGTGGTGTATGAAATAGTTCGAAAGGACGGACAAGAGGTTAGTCGTACGCAAATTCAAAGTGTTGTCGTACGGGAGCCCAAGGCGCAAATAGAAATTGTTGGCAATAAGCCAACCAATCCGCTGACTGCTGCAAAAGGTGCGCATATTTTTACCGACAGTAACGGCGTAGATCATCGTGAAACGTATTACGATTTACCGATGAATGTGGTGATGGGTGCATGTGGTGGTGGCGACTATACTGTGCGCGGCGACGGCGCAAAAGTTGATAATGAGGGATATATATTAGTTGCAGCCAATCTTGGTAACTACCCGCGTTGCTCTATTGTAGAGACGAGTATGGGGCTTGGGCGCGTGTACGACACTGGTGGGTTTGCAGTGAGGCATCCACATGGTTTTGATCTTGCGACAGACTGGTCGAAAGGTGATGGTAGGTAGTATATGGTAGCCCCAAAGAAATCTCTCGGTCAACACTGGCTACACGATAGACTCGTATTGGAGCATATAGCAGATTGCGCAGATGTTGAGTCTAGCGATACGGTGCTAGAAGTTGGTCCGGGGCTAGGCACACTAACATCGATGCTGCTCTCGCGTGCCAATAATGTTGTCGCGGTGGAGTTCGATGAAGATCTCGCACGCAAACTACCGGGTCAGTTTCCGGGCAAGAAGCTCGAGGTCGTGCATCAAGACATCTTGGCATTCGACACGCGTAATTTGCCAGCAGGGTACAAAGTTGTAGCGAATGTGCCATACTACATCACCAGCAAAATCATCCAAAAATTTATGACCAATGACAACCGGCCGAGTGTCGTGACCCTGCTTATCCAAAAAGAAGTGGCCGAACGTGTGGCGGCTGGGCCTGGCAACATGAGTATCCTTGCTATCAGCGCGCAGTTGTACGCTGATGTATCGCTTGGCGATGTCGTGCCGGCAGAGCTCTTTACTCCGCCTCCAAAAGTTGACTCGCAGGTAGTTGTAATGCGTACAAAAAACGCAGTACTGCCTGACGGTGTCGATGAAAAGCTATTCTTCCGTGTGGTGAAAGCAGGCTTTAGTGCTAAGCGCAAAAAACTTCGCTCGAGCTTGAGCGGAGGACTCGCGATTTCCAAAGAGCAAGTCGATGAGTTACTCGCAAAGACAGATATTTCGCCTGAACAGCGCGCTCAAGATCTCGCGCTTTCTCAATGGTGCAGTCTCGCCGAGGTATATCGTGACTACATTGCATAGTGATGTAGAAGTAATTGTGTCGACGACTTCCGATGGATCGCTGCGTTCAAGTCTGCAACCGTACCCGCAAATAGATGATGCAGCGACGCAACGATTCTTTCAACGCCACGATATTAATTCAGACCAGGCAGTGCTGCTTCGCTTGTCGTACGATACGGATGATTTTTGCAAATATCATGAAGTCACCACCGATGAAATTGGTGCAGGCTTCGCGCAGCCGCAGCTTGCCATTGCCGACGGAATTGTCACGAGACAAGCTGGTGTCACGATGTTTTTACCTATTGCAGATTGTATTGGGGCGGTACTATATCATCCGCCCACTCGCACACTCATGCTTTCACACCTAGGGCGCCACAATCTTGAGCAGCAGGGTGGCGAGAAATCTGTTGAATATCTCACAAAATTTGGCGTAAAGCCAGACGAACTACTAGTGTACTTGAGCCCGGCCGCCAGCAAAGAGCACTACCCACTATATGCATTCGATAATAAATCGCTTCACGACGTTGCCGTAGAGCAGCTTATTGGTTCGAGCGTTCCTAGCTCTAACATTACGGTTGATTCTCGCGATACGGTTACCGACCCAGACTTTTATTCTCACAGTGCTGCCTTACGTGGAGAAAAACCTCGCGGTCGGCATGCGATAGTTTGCTATATTCGCGCGTAGGGGTCTATTTAAACAGATTGCTCGTTTAGGTAGTTTGTCACGACAAGTGGCTGTACCGTCTGGATATGTTTTTCGATATCGATAGTTTGAAGAAAAGTGGGTAAGATGTGTTCCTTGGATGGATCTATAAACTCGCAGCGCGTGAGCTCGCTCAAGCCATGAGTCGAATTAGCGAGGTCGATGCTTGTGAAATCTTGTGGATTGGTGATGTGAAAAAATAGTTCTAGCTCCTCGTCTCGAAACTCTCGCGATGAACGCAGTTGTTGCCCGAACAATATTCGGCCGACATGAGCCACTACACCCGTTTCCTCCATAAGCTCGCGGGCTACTCCGTCGGCCAGTGACTCGAATGGATCGAGTCCGCCACCGGGTAGTGCCCAATAAGATGATTCCTTGCCAGATTTTGAGCGATGCCTAACCGCTAAAAGTTTGTTCTCATGCCATATAATTGCCCGTACATTAACGCGCCGTTTGTCCATATCTCATCCTTTCGATAAATATATTTTCGTCAGGCGCTAGCGGTTTGGCTCGTCCAGACGTATACGCGTAGAGGATCTGTCGATCATAGTAATTAGATGATATCACGCTCGTATTGCCGATGCAATCTTCACCGCAACGTATCTGTTATAATAAAAGCAATGAGTAAAAAACTATACATCACGACAGCAATTCCTTACGCCAATGCAAAACCGCATATTGGCAATGCACTCGACTACCTTATCGCTGATATTTGGCGACGATACCAGATTCAGCTTGGTCACGATGTGCGTATGCAGGTAGGCACCGATGAACATGGCAACAAGATCGCAGCCAAAGCACAAGAAGCCGGCAAAGAACCAAAAGCATATGTCGATGAAACGCACCTTGCGTTCAAGAGCATTATGGAAAAGATTGGTGCAGAGTATACGGACTTTATTCGCACAAGTGATGAGCACCACATAGGAGCGGCACAATATATTTGGCAGAAAATGGCATCGTATATCTATAAGGGTAGCTACGAGGGCTGGTATTCGGTTGGCGAAGAATCGTTTGTAAGTGACAAAGTCGCCGCCGCTAACAACGGTATTTCGCCGGATCACGGCGTGCCATATGAGCGTTTGAGTGAGCAAAACTACTACTTCAAGCTCAGTGAGTTCACTGATAAGATCCGCGAGGCAATAGAGACAGACCGACTAAGAATTGTGCCGGAATTTCGCAAAAATGAAGTCTTAAACCTGCTTGGCGATGGCTTGGAAGACCTAAGTATTTCGCGTCCACGCAAAAACCTGAGCTGGGGTATCGGTGTACCTGGCGACCCAGACCAAGTGATGTATGTATGGGTAGATGCGCTAAGCAATTATTTGACGGTACTTGGCTATCCAGATCGTGAAGAGTGGAAAGACTACTGGCCGGCGGACGTGCAGGTGATAGGTAAAGATATTCTACGTTTTCATGCGATTATCTGGCCAGCAATGTTGATGGCGCTTGAACTACCGCTTCCTAAAAAGCTATTAGTCCACGGATTTATTGATAGCGACGGCAAAAAAATGAGCAAATCTGTCGGCAATGTTATCGATCCGAACGATGTGATCGATCAGTATGGTCTCGATGCGTTTCGTTACTATATGGCCCGCCATATCCCGACACAAGATGACGGTGATTTTACTTGGGAAAAATTTGAGAGAGCGTACAACAACGAACTTGGTAACGATCTCGGCAACCTCGTGCAGCGAGTATCGAGTATGGTGATGCGCTACCAGGCTGGCGTTGTGGGCGACATCAACAGGGGTGAACACGACATACAGTTGTTTCGCGAATCGATGGAGAAGCTCAAATTTGACGTTGCCCTTGACTATGTATGGACAGAAGTACGAGCTATAAACCAATATCTCGACAGCGTAAAGCCGTGGGAAGTAGCAAAAAACCGCGAACAGGACCCAGAAGCAGCAGAGCACTTGGCTGAGATTTTGGTTACTTGCGCAGGCTCTCTTTTGCAAGTTGCTATGTTGCTTGAGCCATTTATGCCAGCAACTTCGGGTAAGATCAAGGCTATCTTTGAAGGCGGTGTAATACACGAGCAAGGGGCGCTATTTCCAAAAATTTATACGCACACAGAGGATCCTCGTGCAAAACACACCACACCTCGTTGACACACATTGTCATATACACGAGTCTAGTTATCCGCTGTCAGTAGAAGAGGTGCTGGCTCGTGCGGGTGCAAAAGGGGTTACACGGCTTGTGTGCGTCGGCACGACTGAGCAGAGCTCTCGCGAAGCGGTCGAGTTTGCGGCTACTCACAAGAGTGTATTTGCAACAGTTGGCGTACATCCTCATGATACAAAAGATGGCTATGCCGACATTGCTCGTTTGGCAGGCGAAAAGAATGTTGTCGCGGTGGGTGAGATCGGCTTAGACTATTACTACACGCATAGCCCACGCGAGGCACAGATATTGGCGCTAGAGGTGCAGTTGCAGATTGCACAAGACCGCGGATTGCCTGTATCGTTTCATGTGCGCGATGCATTCGAGGATTTTTGGCCGATACTCGGTAACTTTCAGGGCATTCGTGGTGTACTGCATAGCTTTACTGATACGATTGAAACACTCGGTATTGCGCTGAATCGCGGGATGTATATCGGTGTTAACGGAATCTCTACATTTACCAAAGATGACAGACAAAAGGCCATGTTTATGGCAATTCCGCTAGACCGACTACTGTTAGAGACAGACGCGCCCTTCTTGACTCCTGTGCCATTTCGTGGTAAAGTGAATGAGCCCGGTATGGTGAGTGAGGTGGCATTGCACTACGCGAATATGCGTGGTGTATCGTATGCTCAGCTTGCGCATCGTACCACTGCAAATGCCGAAACGTTGTTTCGTTTCAGTACTGCAGGTTAACACTACTTAACATCACGAGTGGAGTAAAGATATGGACCAGAAGTCAGATATCGATACAATTCAGATGGGATACGAAGAGACTGCTGTCACTTCTCAGCAGCCTCACATTTCGCACACTCAAAAATCACGGCAAAATGAACATAGCGAAGTGCAAGATGCGTTGACACTTGCGAGCATGCTGCAACAGCTACGCACACAGACATTGAGCGGTGAGCGTAGTGCAGGGGGTGATACACTCCATGCCTAACTTGCTACAAAAAACGCTGACTATGTTGATTGGCACTGAGCCATTGGCTAAAGATTTACAGGTCCCAAAAACACAGAAGCCGCGTAAGCGACCATTTAAAAAGCTAACCGAACGTGAGCTCATTCAGCTAGAAAGCGATATCGGTGCGCAGCTATTTGGTGAAATCCCCAAAGGACATAGACGCGAGTTTTTTAACCTCGATCTATCGACATGGATCTGGTACGATGAGTGGCTTGATGAAAAAAGTCATCGCCAAAGCATGACAATTCGTTATGAGGTTCATGAGAACGGCATATTGAAAGTGCAACAAGGTGCTCGCTATAATTTTATCGATGGCCAAGAGCTCGAAAACTTTATGGCAGCTATACATCTCTACTATGAGCGCGTCGCACGCGAGCTGTATCGCGCTGAGCCGCAACAACAATCACGATTGCAAGTCCATACGGTATAATATATACCATGGCCCAACGTGTCTATTATTTTGACTATGCAGCTGCTACGCCTATCGACCGGCGCGTTCTTGCTGCCATGGAGCCGTATTTTTCTGAGAAATTTTATAATCCATCGAGCCCGTACTCTCAAGCCGTAGAAGTCCGTCGAGAGTACGAGGCAGCAAAACAGCAAATCGCGCGCGCCATAGGTGCAACTGCAGATGAGTTGGTGATGACAGCTGGTGCAACAGAATCAATCAATCTTGCAATTGGCGGCTACGATGGGCACAAGATAACCACGACAATAGACCACACGAGTGTTAAGCGAGCAGTCGCTGGCGGTGGTGAATTTTCATTTGTACGCGTAGACGAGCGCGGTCGAGTTGATCCAGAGTTAGTGCGCGCTGCGATACGGCCCGATACACAACTAGTGAGCGTCGCTCTGGCCAACCATGAGATAGGCACCGTTCAACCGCTGCGTGATATAGGCCGCATAATCCATGACATACGTCAGCGGCGCAAGTCTGATGGAGATTCGACACCACTCGTGTTACACTGCGACGCATCCCAAGGTTTTGGGCTACTTGATGTGCACGTTGGCCGTCTCGGGGTTGATTTACTCACACTCAACGCAGCAAAAATATATGGACCGAAGCAAGTCGGCCTACTGTGGGTACGACCAGGTGTGTATGTCAAGCCAACACTGCGCGGTGGCGGGCAAGAGGCTGGACTGGAAGCAGTGCGTATTGCCGATAAGAAACGACAATCAGAAGCACGAGATATCGGCTCATTACGCGACACACTCGAACGCACTATTGCCGATGCGCTGCCAGGTGTAGTTATTTCTGGTCATCGCAAATATCGGCTCGCGAATTTTTGTCATGTTTCATTCCCCGGCATCGATGCAGAGAGGCTAGTATTCATATTGGAGCGCGAAGGTGTAATGGTAGCAACGGGTAGCGCCTGCGCGGCTAACAGCGGTACACGTTCCGAAGTATTGAGCGGTATCGGGCTGAGCGATGAGGCGGCCGATGGGAGTATTCGGCTTACAGTTGGGCGTGACACTACAAAGGAAGATATACTGCACGCTGCAGATCGCATTGTTGCGGCGGTGCATGCAGAGGCCGAGCGAACTGGGGTGCGGATATGATAAAATTCATCGCTACTGCAGTGTCGGCTGTATTGCTAGTATTACTTATTGGTGCCTACTTGGCACCAGATGACTTGTCTCGCTGCGATGCTCGACCAAGCCAGCAGCGCAATTGCCAGGCTGCCGATGCAATCATAGCGGTAAGTGGTGGAGATACCCACACTCGTACAGATGAAGCTGTCGCGCTCTATGACAATGGATGGGCTGACACGTTAATTTTTTCTGGAGCTGCTGCCGACAAAAGTGGACCGAGCAATGCTAGCGCGATGCGTCAGCATGCCATAGAAGCTGGAGTGCCCGCCGATGCAATTATCATCGAAGATTTATCTGAAACTACTCATCAAAACGCGCAGCAATCTAGCAGCTTATTTATCGATAGGGATTTTCGTCGTGTTATCTTGGTTACTTCTGCATACCATCAGAGGCGTGCAAGTATTGAGTTTCGCAGCTACGCACCTACGACCACCCAGGTGGTAAGTCACCCTGTGCAGTCTGATAGCCAGTGGACACAGTGGTGGTGGCTGACACCTACGGGATGGTGGCTTGCGGCCAGCGAGCTCGTGAAGATAGTGTTCGTGTACGCAGGGGTGCCGCGATGACAAAAGTATATGTAGGTATGAGCGGCGGTGTCGACAGTAGCCTGACTGCCGCACTTTTGGTTGAGCAGGGATACGAGGTAACTGGCGTCTATATGAAAAACTGGAGCCAAGATTTGCCGGGCATGAAATGTCCTTGGGCGGAAGACTTGGCAGATGCAAAACGTGTCGCTGTGCAGTTAGGCATTGATTTTAAAGTGTTTGATTTTGAAAACGAATACCGCCATAAAGTTGTTGATTATATGATCGAAGAGTATAAGCTAGGACGCACTCCAAACCCGGATATTATGTGCAACCAAGAGGTGAAATTTAAACTTTTCCTAGATGCAGCACTCGAAGATGGTGCCGATATGATCGCAACGGGACATTATGCACGAGTTGATAATGGTGTGCTAAAGATGGCACAAGACACTAACAAAGACCAGACGTATTTTTTGTACCGCGTCACGAGCGATGCACTGTTGAAAACGCTTTTCCCCCTTGGCGAATACACAAAGCCACGAGTCAGGGAGATGGCTGAAGAGCGAGGGTTGTCGACTGCGACCAAAAAAGACAGCCAAGGAATCTGTTTCGTTGGTAAAGTAGGGATTCGCGAATTTTTGTCGCAATACGTCGAGCAAGTACCCGGTAACATCATAGATAAGCAGTCGCAAATAGTGTTGGGTCGCCATGACGGTGCCATATTCTACACACTAGGTCAGCGTCATGGGCTCGATGTTGGTGGCGGATTGCCGTACTATGTAGTCGGCAAAGACATGCAAAAAAACGAAGTCTACGTCACAACAGACCTCAACGATGAGAAGTTATGGAAGCGAATTGTCGAGCTGGGCTCCGTGCATTGGATCGGCGCAGTACCTGAAAATGGGTCGTATGAGATTCGCGTTCGTCACCGTGCGGAGCTTGTGCAAGCTGAGCTATCGACTATCAGTAGCGGCATTACCCTTTCGCTGCGTGACCAAGAGAGGGCAGTTGCGGCGGGACAATCTGTCGTGATATATGACGGAGATATCTGCGTAGGCGGCGGTATAGTGCTATAGGGGTAGTTATGGATAAACTTCTTCATACTTATCGCGAAGCTCAATTTTAGCTAAGTCCGCTAATACGGGTGAACCAATGACACGCCTTAGTGCAAAATCAGTAAGTTTCATGCCGCGGTTTGATAGCCGGATGAACTTTTCTACAGCAAGAACAATCTCTTGTTCATTCTCTAGCTGGGTTTCTTCTATAGATATAGCCGCAAACGCGCGCAAGGCAATACTTTCGAGATCAAAATCTAAGTCGTTGTAGATGATATTTTCTAGTTCATCGTGCGATAAGTCTGGGGGTAGTTTGTTTGTTCTGCAATTATTTGTTGCACCAAAAGACTGCGCCGTCCAAATTTCAGCCAAGCCATTTCGTGCTCGATCGATGTAGCGTCTTGGTGAGGTTTCGAGTATCGTCCCCCGTACTCCGCGAACTGACTTACCCTTCAAGATGCTACGTGTTTCATGTGTAACGGAAGTAGCTTTAAATCCCCCTTCATGTGCGTAGAGTGAAAGTGGTATGACAGTGCCTGCTTCGTAACGGCCGCTGTCGCCAAGTTGACGCATTGCTAGGTCATGCCAGAAAGTCAGCTTGCCGATGTTCGGGTAGTCTGGGTGCTGACCATGTTTCGTGAGTGTTGCCGCTGGACTGGTAACGACGTTCTGCATATCATGGCGGTTATACTTTTGCTGTTGAGTATGAAAGTGATTCTGTACACGATGTATATAGCGAGGGCTCATCTTCATTGTATCGATGTCATGATTGAGCGCTACTACCTCATGAGTTGGATTGTCGTACGCACCTTCGTAGTGTGCAAGCATTAGTGCGGCATTCCAGAGCCTGCGCCGAACAAGGCCAATCGTAGGTTCATCTATGAACTCAAGACTCGAGCGAATATCAAGCTGTGGATGCTGCCGTTTTGCGACTTCGACCGCAGTTACCGTTTCGTCGACTGTGCTTGCATTGGTTTGATCGAGAGGTGCATTGAGAAATAGGCATACAGAAAAAGGTTCGTCGGTCTGTTGCTTGGCATACTCTGCCATGGTTGGCGCTATCCAGCGTGATTCTTGATGTGCCGCAATGGGGATGAGCGCAAGCGTAGAAGCGAGAGGCTTGTCGCTATCATGAAGATCATCCGCTACCAAACTATCTCCGTCGTGCTCTGTAGATTCTTGCGTATTAAATCCGAGCTTTCGAAGAAACGAGATCTGAGTATATTTGACATTGAGATGCACTCTACTGATTATTGCCTCATGATTCGTCGGTGTTGTTCGATTAGTTACTGGCTATTCGTTTAATCTTTTTTGCAGTGCGCTTGAGCCCCATGACGACGGGCTTGTCATTGAAATTGTGCCATTTGCGGGCATGTTCATTGCTCATAGAGTTGATTTCGTATTTTACTCGTCGACGTGCGCGGTCTTTGAGATGTTGCAAGCGCGCGTTGGGCGTGTTATTTTTTCGTCGCTTTAATGGCAGTGCG
>Ga0076292_128_pt1 | contig 15088 bp, 16 predicted proteins | sample RifGroC2_FD_67791 | JGI IMG/M metagenome (GOLD analysis project Ga0076292, IMG submission 67791) | Candidatus Saccharibacteria bacterium GW2011_GWC2_48_9
ATCAACTTCGCGAGGCCTCGCACGTGCGTACGAAAGTCAGGGTACTTGGCGTACACTACTACAATCTTTCGTCGTACTCGTGAAGTAATAAAAACATCTAACATATCAATCTCTTGCCACCTATCTTTATATCATTCTACACAACATTTGCGGTTTTCTCAAGTGCGCCTACTGCCAATGCAAAATAATATCGTTGATTTTTTGTATCGTATCTTCGTGAGACGGCACCCGATTGTCGTCATAATAATGATCCACACCCATGAAGTTACTTTTGACGTCGAGGATGTACATTTCATCTGCCGTCACGTGCAATCGGTCAACCGCGCCGATACTAGCGGTTGGAGTCGCCACGATAAGCTTTTGCATGTTAACGGGTTTGAGGAAGTCTAGTGCCACGTCTAGCGATGCAGCATCGTGGAAGCCATCTGAAACCAAAATGATATTTCGGCCTCGTAGTAAATCTCTGTTTACCAAGCCACCATCGCCCAATAGTCGATTGATACGCATCATGCCTTCACGTTTTTTCTCTTCAAACAAGCCGAAGTACTCTTGCCGAAAACCTTCTATTTCACCTGCAGACAACATGCCATTGTAGGTAAATGTACCGGTCTGGTTGATACCGCCGATATTTATACCTTCGCCCGGTATTTCAATCGATTCGATCAACAACATTGTCATCATACTGTGAAGCGCGGCCGCAATAGGCTCTCCAACTAACACAGCGCCGTCACTGAGTGCTAGCACCGCACAATCTTCGTAACGGTACTTTTCTACCAATAGTGCAGCTAGTTTCTCACCGGCCGCTAATCTGCTTTCAAAATACATACTAGCAGTGTAGCAGTAACCCGGAGGCATGGCGAGTGGCGGCCGGATAGTTCGGTAGATTTCGCTATAAACCATCTGCGCCACGTATACTATAGGTATGTATTACTATGAGGTTGCTCCGCTCAAAATCGTTCACCAGACCGCGCACGTTTTTACGTACCATAGCAATGTGCCGCTCAATGTCGGAACGATTGTCAGCGTACCGGTCGGTACACGTTCGCACATAGGCGTCGTCATGGGCAGCGTCTCACGGCCCACTTTTGAGACGCGCGAACTCGGCAAAGCTATCTACAATGTACCTTTACCCCATGCACTACTTGCGGCAGCGTCCTGGATGAGCGAATATTATGCCACACACCTCAGCCTAGTCCTCTCCGCCTTATTGCCGCGTGGGGTGGATAAGCAGCGACGCACGAGACCTACCACGTCGCCCACCCGGCAAATCCGAGATTTGAATCACTACAATCCTACCGAAGACCAGGCCTCGGCTATTGAGCAAGTAAATAGTTCGAGTCATACTACTCACCTCTTGTTTGGGGTAACAGGATCAGGGAAAACGCTCGTTTACAAGCAACTCGCCCGGGCGCAGCTTGCAGCAGGCAACTCAGTAATCATCCTCGTGCCCGAAATAGCCCTCACTTCGCAAATCGTCGACGAATTCACGCAAGACTTTGGCGGCCAGGTGCTCCTAACGCACTCTCAGCAGACCGAAGCGGAGCGCCACGCCGTGTGGCAACAGGCTCTATTTTCGGATGTGCCACTGGTCGCTATCGGACCCCGCTCAGCACTCTTTCTACCCTTACGACGCATAGGTTTAATCGTTGTCGATGAGATGCATGAGCCGAGTTACAAACAAGAGCAGTCACCCCGCTACTCCGCACTCAGAGTGGCAACAATTTTAGCGCAGCAGCACAAGGCAAAAGTTGTCTTCGGTAGCGCAACACCCCCAGTTGCAGAATTTTATGCAGCTACCCAGGCAGGTGCGCCCATCATCAGCTTACCGAACCGTGCCCAGCCTGGAGCAGTTAAGTCAGATGTACATTTAGTAGATATGAAGCAGCGCGTCGGTTTCTCAGGGCATCGATTTTTATCAGACAAACTAATCACCGCGCTTACAAACACCCTAGAGAATGGCAAACAGGTATTGCTGTTTCATAATCGCCGCGGCAGTGCGTCAGTCACACTCTGTGAACACTGCGGCTGGACAGCAGTAGACCCAGAGACGAGCACACCGCTCACACTTCATAGCGATAGCCACCAGCTAGTAAGCCACGTTTCGGGCTACACGACCAACGTGCCCACAATGTGTCCAGTATGTCACCATAGCGACATTATTCACAAAGGTATCGGCACGAAGCTTATCGAAAGTGAAATGAGGCGATTGTTTCCGAGTAAAAAGATTGTTCGATTTGACGGCGACTCCGGCAGAGAGCACTCTGTCGACGAACGCTACGCCGAGCTGTATTCCGGTGAAATCGACATTATTATCGGTACGCAGGTGGTAGCAAAAGGAATTGACTTACCGCATCTTGAAACCCTTGGAGTCGTACAGGCCGATTCGGGCCTTGTACTCCCCGACTTTGTGTCGGCTGAGCGGGTTTTTCAGCTTCTATCGCAGGCAGTCGGAAGAGTTGGCCGCAGCAGCCAGCCGACAACTGCTATCGTACAGAGTTATCATCCAACCCATCCGGCTGTCGCGTTTGGCACACAACAGGATTATCATAGCTTCTATACACAAGAAATAGACTCACGTCGCCACTACCACTTCCCCCCATTTCGCTATTTACTAAAATTTGTATGCGCCTATAAGACAGAAGCTGCTGCCATAAAAAATGCTAAGGCATTTGCCGAACACATTCGTAAAGATCTTCAAGCAAACGAAGATGTATTGGGGCCAACTCCAGCATTTTATGAGCAACAAGGTGGTAACTACCGCTGGCAAATTGTCGTGCGCTCACACCAGCGCGCTCGATTAGCAGCCCTAATCGAGCAATGTCCGAAAAATCCTCACTGGCAGTATGAAATAGACCCTGTCACACTTCTCTAGTAATGCTTGTGCTTCGCACACTCAACTGTTAGTATAAAAGCAATATGTATCGTCGTTCTGGATTTACAATAGTGGAAATAGTAGTCGTCATCGCGGTTATCTCAATACTGGCTACCATCGCAACGGTAAGCTATGTCGGACTACAAGTTCGTTCAAGAGACGAGGAGCGGCTTGCCGATGTTGAAACCATGAAAGTCGCGCTCGAAAACTTCTACGAACAGCGCGGACGCTACCCCGCGCTCACAGCAAGCGAGTTAGCGAACGTACCGACGTTTTATGATACGACACTCCGCATCCCACCTGCCGGACTCAAAGCACCGTCGGGCAGTACATTTTCTTGGGTTTGGAACACCACACCGACAACCTCCACCTACAGTCTCGCGACGTACGAGAATGTAGGTGGTACACTTTGCACCAGCACTCAGCCCTGTACACGCTATGTTATTCGCTGGTACAGCGAAGCAGATAGTGCCGTAAAGACAGTTACCAGTAAATTCGGCAACTAGAATCTTCACCACTGTTATTTTTCTACATCTTATCGTACAATAAAAATACATGAAAAAAGAGAATGTTATTGCACTTCCCAACCCACACTTGCGGCAGAAGTCTCTTCGCGTGCACGTAGTGACCGATGATACCCGCCAATTAGTCGCCGATATCACAGAGGCTGCTCTAGATTGGGAGATGTCACGTCCACACGAGATCAGTGCCGCGATTGCAGCCGTGCAAGTGGACCACCTGGAACGCGTGGTTGTCGTACGAAGCGATTTTGACCACAAAGACAACAAAGAGTTTACTGCTCTCATCAATCCAGAAATCGTCAAATACGAAGGTGAAGTTATAGATGATTACGAGGGATGCCTGAGCGTAAAAGAAGTCTACGGCAGGGTGCCTCGTCACTCCAAAGTGCGTGTAAAGGCGCTCGATATCGATGGCAATGAAGTGCGATTAAAGGCAGAGGGTTTTCTCGCACGTGTCTTGCAGCACGAAATAGACCACACCAACGGTATCGTATTTATAGACCACATTCAAGATAACCCGAAAGCGTTTTATCACCTCGATGAAAACGGTGAACTGGAGCCATTAGACTATGACACACACATCAAAGACAATCCTATTCTTTGGAACTGAAGATTTTAGCGCCACTACGCTCGAGGAACTCATACGCAAAAACTATTCTATAGGTGCGATCATTACCAAGCCCGACACTCGTCGCGGTAGAGGCAAAGAACTCGTGCCTCCCCAGGTCAAGCTTCTCGGCGAAGCACACGGTATTCCGGTGTGGCAGCCAAGGAAGCTTAGCGATATTGCTAGTGATATCTCGGCGTTCGATAACCCTGTTGGCGTGCTGGTCAGCTACGGCAAGATTATTCCTCAATCTATAATAGACCTCTTCACCCCCGGTATTATCAACCTTCATCCTTCTCTTTTACCGAAATACCGAGGACCCTCACCCATCGAAACAGCCGTACTAAATGGCGACAGTGAAACGGGCATCAGTATCATGCAGCTAAGCGCAGCCATGGATGCTGGCCCGGTATACCTAAAGGAGACTATCCCTTTACAGGGTAACGAAACTGCCCCCGAATTATACGAGTCGCTGGGAGCGCGCGGTGCAGAATTGCTCGCAAGCTGCTTGCCGCAAATACTCGACGGAACCCTCCCTGCAGTTCCGCAAGACAGCGATAGCGCTTCCTACTGCGCACTCATCACGAAAGAAGATGGGCAAATTGACTGGCAACGACACACAGCCGAACAGATCGAGCGCAAGGTGCGCGCCTATTCAGATTGGCCACAGTGCCGTGCGGCGATTGGTGGTATCGAGGTGATTATTACCGCTACTCACCTGGTCGCATCAGAAAATGGTGCGCCCGGCACGCTCTCAGTGCTACGAAATGAGGAGACACCGTCGCTTGTAGTTGCTACAAAAAAAGCCTCTTTGAGTATCGATAGGCTTAAGCCAATAGGCAAAAAAGAAATGCCCATCGGGGCATTTCTCGCTGGCTATAGCAATAAACTAGGACTCTAAGCAGCCATTGGCGGCTGTTGGCTAGCGGGAGGTTGTTGCGGTGGTTGTGCAATTGTGCCTAGGATAGCATCACGGTTTTGCATGATCTCAGATTTAAGTTCATTCATAACCTGTGCGACAACATCGCGGTAGTTCGGACGGTTAACTTCAAGCCATTTTGTTGCGGCAAATTCTGATTTAAGTCCAGGGTCGTTTATCTGCAAATTTGTTGCTTGCTGAATACGTTGAAAAATTGGTTCGGCAGTATACTCAGGCGAATACACGGCAAGCCACGCGTCAACCTTCTCCATCTTACGGTCGATAATACCTTCAAATTCTTCTAGTTGCGCATCGCTCAGGCCTTCGCTAAGGCGGATACCTACGCGTTCTTCAAGAGAAGAATATACTTGCTCAAGAAATGCTTGCTTCTGATCTGCTGGCAACTGATCTAATCCAACATCTTGCAGAAATTTGTCATCTAGCTGAAACATACGGTCTCCTTATATAGGTTCTACCGCCTATTATATAGGACGGGGTAATGATTTTCCAATTGAACTTACGCCCCCTACTTAACCAAGGGTGCGCTTCACGAGTGCTCGGGTAAAGAATTCGAGCTTATCGCCCTCTTCAAGCTGTATCTTCTTTGTCGTCTTAAGACTTAATCCACACATATCACCTTCAAATACTTCTTTAACCTCTTGCTGTTGACGTTGAACCTTCTCTAGTTCCATCTCAGCCACAACCTCAGCACCACGGGTTGCACGGACAAGCAGCCCTGCGGTAACCTTACCGCTGGTCACTTCTCCGCCAGCAATGATTTCAGTCTTCGATGTATGGAACACGCCCTTGATCGTGAGTGTACCCACTTGTGTCTCGACTACTTCTGGCGCAAGAAGAGATTCCATAGATTCGCGCGCGTCATCGAGTAGCTCGTAAATGACCTTGTAGAGGCGAACTTGTACCTTGTCACGTGCGGCAAGCTGCTTGACCGCAGGAGGCAAGTCTATATTAAAACCATAGATGATAGTGTGTTCATTCGCCGCCAGACGCACGTCATTTTCTGATATATTACCTACGCCACTACCGATAATACGAAGTGTCACGGCACCTCCAGTATCGACGAGACGCAGACTATCCATCACAGAAGTAAGCGAGCCCTGTACATCGGCTTTAACAATCACATTAAATGCTTCGGCATCTTGCTTCTGCGACATCATCTTGAGCAAATCGGCACCCGTCACATTTGTGCTTGCTGCTGCTTTTTCGCGTTCAATGCGCGCTTTTTCAACTAATTGACGAGCGACCTTCTCGTTTTTAACAACTGCAAAGGTGTCGCCGAACTGAGGAAGCTCCTTAAAACCTGTCACAGTAACAGGTGCTGAAGGTCCAGCAGCCTTAATGACGCCAGCCCTATAGTCAAGCAGTGTGCGGACCTTACCATAACTTGTCCCTGCGACGATAAACCTTTACCCGTTTCCATATGCGCCTCTATAACAAGTCCTTGAGCCGGCACATCGGTGTCTGCTTTCAGCTCTTCTACATCAGCTACAAGCAGCACTGTTTCGAGCAGTTTATCAATACCCTTACCCGTCTTAGCGCTTACCTCTACCATAATAGTGTCGCCACCCCACTCTTCTGGATTGAGGTTGTGCTCACTTGCGAGCTGCGTTTTTACGAGCTGCGGGTTCGCTGTTTCTTTGTCCATCTTGTTGATGGCAACGATAATTTTTGCGTTGGCGTTCCTAGCAAAACGAATCGCTTCGATTGTCTGCGGCTTCACCCCATCGTCTGCCGCCACGACAATAATAACTACGTCAGTGAGCACAGCGCCGTGCTGACGAAGCGCTGCAAAGGCTTCATGCCCAGGCGTGTCGAGCAATGTAATGGGTCGGTTGTTTTTGATTGTTTGATACGCGCTAATATGCTGCGTAATACCGCCGGCTTCGCCTTCAGCAGTCTTGTTGTCTAAGATTGAATCTAGGAGGCTTGTTTTACCGTGGTCCACATGACCCATCACCGCGACAATTGGAGGTCGTTCAGAAGCATTTTCTGTCATCTCATATGCGGGACGAGCAATTTTTGCATCGCCGTCGCTATCTGATTTGCGCGCAAGCTGTGCGTCAATGCCGAGTTCTTCAACAATGATAGTTGCTGTTTCGAAATCAATGCGCTGATTGATTGTCGCAGCAATACCATTCTTGAACAGCTCGCCAACCAGAGTAGTTACTGGCAGGTTGAGAGTCTCCGCAAGTTCGCCTACTGTGATAGAATCACCGATATTGACGATTTTTTCTTGACTCATAATATTCCTTTCTGCCGAGTAATCTACTCTTTTGGGGCGCACGGAAAACCGTGCAGCTTACGGCTGATTATTTTGTTTTCTTGTCGCCGAGGCTAAGTGAGATCTTGCGATTATCTTTGTCGATATCGAGGATCACGAAGTCTTTTCGCTCGTTGAGGGTAAAGACTTTTTCTGGATCAGCGTCGCTTCCGCCACCGAGTTCAGAAATGTGCACAAGTGCCTCGATAGCTGGGCTGATCTGTACGAATGCACCAAATGGCGTGATACGTGTCACAGTTCCTTCTACCTTGTCCCCCTTACTGAATTTATCAACTTCAGTCAACCATGGGTCTTGTGTCAATTGTTTCATGCTCAAGCTCAAGCGATCTTTATCGATTGCAATAATCTTTGCTTCTATCGTTTTACCAACTTTTACGTAGTCGCCTGGATTATTGACACGCTCCCAGCTAATTTCTGAGATGTGAATAAGACCTTCGATACCATCTACGTTCACAAACGCACCGTAGTCGACAACACCAGTCACGACGCCAGTCACAGTGTCACCAATAGCAAGTTTTTCAAATCGTGCAGCAAGGCCATCTTTGACTGCTTCTTTTTCTGAGAAGATCAACTTATTCGCTTTGCGGTCTGCATCGAGGATACGAACTTTAAGTGTTTTACTTACCAGTACATTAAGGCGTTGCAAGATTTCATCTTTATCGCTGCTGCCGACACGTGGATAGTGCTCAGCAGATAGCTGTGAAACAGGGAGGAATCCACGAACGCCTTCGTATTCAACCAGAAGACCACCGCGGTTAGCGTCGTATGGCGCAACTTCGATAATCTCACCAGCATCCATTTTGACAGCAACTTCCTCCCAACCGCGATCTTTGGCTGCTTTGCGTAGACTCAACAAAGACATGCCGTTATCGAGCTCGGTATCAACGATACTTGCGGTCACTTCGTCGCCTTCAGCGAGATTTCGAGAGAAACCTACTTCACGACGTGGCACATAGCCAACTCCTTGAGCACCGAGGTCGATCAATACTTCGTGCTTTTTAATACTTAAAACTGTGCCGGTAGTTACTTCACCGACTGTGAGCTGCTTTGCACCAGCGTCAGCGCCAGCGAGCAGTTCGTCCATTGTAATTGTGGCTTGTGCCATAGACTTGATTTAATGTACCGGGAACTCGTAGATGAGTGCCACGGAGCATTAAGACTCCTTCATTAACGTTATTATTACTTGAGGAACTATCTCGTCGAGAGATGCCCTAAGGTTATCATCTATTGTACCTCAAGAGACGCCTCAAGTCAAAGTGATGAAAGGAGTTAGTTAGCTGCGGCGTGTGGCGTGGTAGTAAAAGTAGCCGGCACCGAATATTGCGACCATCCCGACCACCATACCGAGTGTATCCTCAACTGGGCCGGTTGTAGGGAGATTTGACGCAGTCTGTGGTCCGCCAGCCTGAGCCATAGGGCCAGATTGATCCTGTTCTGGCGCATCACTCGCCTCAGATTCAGCTTCTTTTTTTGCAGCTTCTTCCTCGGCGATACGTTTTTGCTCAGCACGTTTTTCGGCCTCCGCCTCTTCTTGGGCGGCTTTTTCATCGGCAGCCTTCTTCTCGGCAGCTTCTTTTTCAGCCTGCTCTTCGTCCTCGTCGGTAGTGTTTTCTTCAGTAGGAGCCTCATCGCGCTGCTGCGTTGGTTCACCAGCAGGGCGACTTGCAATCTGTTGACTGCCGCGATGCTGCGCAACAATAACAGCACCTACTGCCAATGCAGCAAGCAATACGCCGACTATGACGTAGATGACAATGGAACCGGATCGACGCTCTGCTGTATACATTTTCTCACCTCTCACACTATTACCGTGTACTTAACGCATATTATACTCTATTTTTCTTTAATATGCAAGATTTAGCACGCTATTCTTGGTAGAATTTTATGCTACACTAAGATATATGATTGTTACGGTGGACACTGGGGGAACAAAAACACTTATATCGTCGTTTACGAAAAGCGGCAAAATTGGCAAGCAGATTGTCTATCCAACTCCTCGCGACCCGGTCAAATACACCCAACTTCTCAGGCAGGCCCTAGAGAGCGAATATGGCAGCAAAAAAGTAGATATTATAGTTATTGCACTACCCGGCATTATCGATGACCATATCGCACGCTGGTGCCCAAATCTCGGTTGGAAAAACTTCGACGTCCGCACCGCTCTCGGCAAAGTACTCGGCGGCGCACCGATTTATGTAGAAAATGATGCAAATCTCGCCGGACTTGCCGAAGCTCGACTATTGAGTCCTACGCCCGACTTCGCGCTTTATACCACCATTAGTACTGGCATAGGCACTGGTTTCATCTCAAAAGGTAAAATAGACCCCGGACTCGAGAAAAGTGAAGGCGGCCATGCCCTCGTTGAGTACGACGGGAAAGTACGCGAGTGGGAGAGTTTTGCTAGTGGCCGCGCTATTAAAGAAACGTACGGCAAGTTTGCACGAGACATCACCAGCAAACGCGCTTGGAACCATATAGCAGATCGCATCAGTCGAGGCTTTCTTGCTGTTATTCCTATTACACAGCCGGATGTAATTATTTTTGGTGGTAGCGTCGGCACGTATTTTGATCGCTATGCGACGCAACTTGCCGCCCTACTCGATGAACGCTTGCCCGCTCATATCACTCGGCCCACCCTATTACAGGCGCAGCATCCTGAACATGCAGTCATCTACGGAGGTTACTACTATGCTTGCGATGTCCTCGCTCATCAAAAATCTCGAGAGTAAATTTCCGGACATGACCTTCGCAGAAGGACCGCGTGCGCATTGGTCACCAGATACGCAAACCGTCTACTACGACCCAAAAGAACGGCACGCAGACTGGGTACTGTTACATGAGACGTCACATGCCGCGCTCAATCATCATCGCTACGTACGCGATATCGAGCTACTTGATATCGAGCGCGAGGCATGGAGCTACGCAGTAGAGCAACTTGCCCCGCAATACTCTATCACTATAGACCCCACCTTCATCGAAACACAACTCGACACGTACCGCGATTGGATTCACAGTAAAAGCACCTGTCCTCACTGCCAAAGTAATGGCTTTGAGCGCCAGAAACATAATTATTGCTGCCCGCACTGTGGCAGTTCTTGGCAAACCAATATCGGCATTGATGTGGGGATTCGAAGAGTTATCAGCTCACGATAAGAACCTCCCGTATCGGAGGTTCTTATTTGACTGGAGTTCGTACTATCTATGCAGCCAGTTCGAAGTCAGCTTGTGTTGCTGCATCTTTTTTGCGACGACGTGAAATGCGTCCACCTTTTGCGCCTGCGATACGTGCAAGCTCTGGGTTAGCGGCAAAACCACCTGTACGGCCTTTTTTGCCACCCATCGCACCAATTCGTGCGTAGAAATCTTTACCATGTTTAGTCTTGTTGGTTGAAGCAGCTTTAGTGCCACCGATCTTAGTTCCCGCCATTGCTGGTAGTTCTCCTCATAAATTAAAAGGTTTCCACATGGCAAATGCCGTGAAAACCCTCGTTTATACCTCACACGTGATATGTGTATGAAATAAATATAACATAGCTTGAGCTTTTTGTCAACGTTTACAATAAGCATTTTTATGACAAAGAAACTATTGCACTTATGCATATGGTGCGATATGATGAATATTAGTTCAGCGATGAACTAACAGTGGCACCTGTTAGGATGTATACAAACACTTATACAATCCACCACAAAAAACGACCTGCTCTGCGATACAGGTCGTTTTTTATTGTTAAATGACAAACTAAACTACACTACTCTAGAAACACCATACGCTAGAGTGTACTTGCCGTACTCTGTGCAGTATCGACTAGTTTCGCATAACTTTCCACCGAGAGGTTTTGAATCTCGCCCAGCATAGAGAAACCTTTTTGCACGTCGGCAGCTGCGGCGTCGAACTCGGCGCGTTTTTCGGCTTTATCGGCAGCTATGAGCTGATCATATGACGCAACGATGAACGTAGACGACGAGATAGCTGCTTTCTTGGCTGCTTCGAGCGACGAGTCTACTTTTAACTTTTGTGTTAGGTCAATAAATTCCTGCCATGTTTTTTTGTGCAACGCATAGTCACTAGCTTCAGTGTTGTTTAGTTTTCCCTGATGCGAGGCTATATGCGCCTCGAAAGCTAGCTCACGGTCGATACGATACGTGATATCGCGAAGCGACTCACTGACAGCGCCAATCTTACGCTGATGAGTTACGCACTCTTTGTGTGCAACTTTTGCCGCATCGAAGGAATGCCGATGCCACGAGACTAGCGCTGACACATCACAAAAATGTTTTGTGTCAGCGTGGACAGATTCGGCCAGTGTCTTAATCGACTCAAGTGGCTGGTCCTGCGAGTGAATATTCATCAGCTTGCTTCTAATAATTTTGCGTTCACTCTGCGCATCGCTGGCGAGGTTTCCCCAGATGTTGATACTATACCAAACATACACGCCGCTCAGTATCAGTAGTAGCACTGCGCCAGTCACACTCAGCGCACGCCAAGGGTGCCTCTTGCAAGACGCGATGACCCGCCGATACATAGCTTCACCTCCTGCCGCAGTACGCTTGATCATTGGATACCCAGCTGCGAAGACCACAATTCGCTCTCGAGTGGCCATGGGTTAAAGGTACAACCCTGTAAGTCAATCGACTGCTGTTGCATAACCGGTGCGACTTGTCCTGCCCCCGTACAGTTCAGGTGCCCGTGGCCAAGCCAGTGGCCAACCTCGTGGTTAACAACCATATGCCTATAGTCGCGCAATGAACCGCCTGACGCATTCCATGCGGCGCTTGCACCTGTCCAGCGAGCATCATTAATTATCACTGATACCCCAACCCGACAACTCCATTCCACGCTACATGCTGAAGAAAACGTCGGTACCTGTGATGCCTCACTCAATACGAGATTGAAGTCACCGCCAGAAGCCACCTCTTGAAAGCCGATACCCATCCGAGCCCATCCGCGGGCATCGTTGAGCGTCTGATTGACCTGCGAAGAGAACTCACCGAGATCAGAGCTCGTTGCACCCGCGGTTGATAACGAGTATGTTACGATGCGACCAGTCGCAGCCTGAGTCGCCTTACGTGCATTTGATTGCGCTATTTCTTGCGCCTTCTTCTCATCGGCAACTTGTTTTTTATACCACGCCGGCCGCTCAAAAGTCGGTACAGCGAACTCTGCCACCGTGTCGGGTAGCTTCTGAAGACTATTTAATTGGCTAGTCTGCAGAACAGGCGTAGCTGCGGTCGCAAACAACGTTGCACCTGCGGTTGTCCCATATACTACCTGACATACCATGCACATACTATGAGTACACAGTAATCATTTAGTTTGTTATAACCCGCCACATCGCAGGCTTATGGTGTGAATAATTGCGATACGTATAGCTACCTAGTTCCACAATCATGCTACCAACACCGAGTTTTTGCGCAAGCCAGTCGTCATAAGTACCGGAGATTGCATAATCAAATATTTCAGCATCACGACCGGTGCCATTGCTATACCCCACCGTTGCTGCGTAACTCGCCGCCTGCGAGTTGGCGTCACCCGCAAGGTTACCTATGACAACACTACCCACGGCATGGTACGAAAGCACGAAGCGTGGCTGCAACTGGCTAGACAAAGCAGCGATTGCCCTCGTTTCCGGCTCAGACATTGGCTCCGGCCCGCCACCACCTTTGACTTCGCCATTCGTATCAAGAAGGTCGGTCTGCCAGTCGTTTGTGGCAAAATTACGATTAAGATTAACATTATTTGCGTTATTACGTGCACCCGCCGCATACCCGTCGGGGTTGAGCGTTGGTACCACAACAATTTGTCGACTCGCGGGAATATCTTTTGCGTTCACATTCAAGTCATCGATAAGGTCATGTAGTATTAAGCTTGAACTCTGCTCGCTACCGTGAATACCGCCAACAAACAATATTGCTTCACCACCGTTGCCAAAATGATATGCAGTGATTGGACGACCGTTGGTCGAGTATCCTATAGTCGAGAGCGTATAGCACTTTGTGCGAAACGAATGCTGCCACGACTTTTCTCTTGGTATGTCGTACTTACTCGTAAAGCCTTTTTCGATAGCAATAGTGATATCTGCACATTTCGGGGCATTCACCAGTGCGATATTGAGCTGATTTGCCGTACGTGATATCTGTGCCTCGGCACCCGTCACCTTTACGTACTTTGCGATATCCTGCTCCTGCGAGATCTCTTGGTCGAACGTTATGACAGCGGTAGACCCCGGATCTACATCGTTGCCACGGGCACTCACATCACTCGGCTCTGGCCCACCACTGGTTCGAAATGGTATATTCACCACTCCATCAAGGCCACTTCCATCTTGTGCCTCTGCGCTAGTGAGGCGCAGCTCGAACGCTCGGTTTCGCTCTAATTCTTCGTCCGTACGCACCCGTATGGTGCCTGCATCCTCATCAACTGTCATCTCGATCGGTAGCTTTTTCTTTGTATCGCCTTGCGCTACAAGCTCTGCCTTTACGCGTACAAGCGATTTATCCATTGTCATGGTAAACTCTTTTGGCTTGGCGTACACCACTTCACCTGGCTGAATAGATGATTGCTTTAGTGTAACGGCTGGCAACGTTGTAATAGTTTTCTTTACCAACGTTTTTTTGGTATCTTTAAACGCGCGAATGAGCGTAAGTGGATATTTTTTTCCTTGAGCAAGCTCTAGTGAAGATACGTCACACGCAAGCGTTTTTTTCTTAGGGGTGCAGATCACATTCTTAGTAGCAACTTCAAGACGATACTCATGGGTGTCATCTTGATCATCAAGCGGGATTGTTGCCGCTTGCGTTACCGAGAGAGGCTTATCAAATATCTTCGTGTCAACCGCGGGTGCTTTTGGTACATCGATCGCGAACTGCTGCCGAAACAGGAGACCACCCAGTGGCGCGACCGACACATATTGTGTTCCAGGCTCAGGTTGCTTAGTCGGCTCAACACATGCCCGTGTCGCATAGAGCCAATCGATGCCTTGATCTAGCTTGATGTCAAACGGTGCTTTAGTAGAGCTTTTGTGTAGCTGCGGCAAAACTGTCAGCCTATTGGTACAGGTCGCGTTAGCGTAGCTAAATTCTACTGGATGCTTAACTACAAATGAAAGCACATACCACACCACCAACAAACAACCGATTGCGCCCAAGTAGTACCACAGTGGAATGCGGCGCAGTTTTGCTAATTGATTGTTGATGTTGTTGATAATGACCATAAGGGTTATACCCATTGTAGCATGAGCACCTGACTGGCGAAAAATCTCGTATAAAAGACAAAACCCATCCTGTTCGGATGGGTTATTGTATAATTCGGCACCGTGCTAGTTTCCCACTTGCGCAGTATAATCGCCGCTGATGAGCTTAACTTCTGTGTTCGGAATGGGAACAGGTGTTTCCTCATCGCCATGGGCACCGAAGTAAGGTATTTTCGTTTTAAATCTGTAGTCTTATGATAAGAATAAATGATTGTAAGAAAATATTCTTGCTTCGATGTCCGTAACGGACACGAGTGCTTGAAATGAGTTTTTAAATTGACTCTTGGTGTTGCTTTACACCAATTACTAGTTAAGTCTACCTCGCCACCATTGTTTATGCAAGCATAAACAGTAGTGACAAGGACATAAAAAGGCAATGGGACTGTTAGTATGCTTCAGCTACACATATTACTATGCTTCCACCTTGCACCTATCAAACTGATCGTCTATCAGTGTCCTCATAGGGAAATCTAATCTTGAAGTTGGCTTCGCGCTTAATATGCTTTCAGCGCTTATCCATTCCGAACGTAGCTACTCGACAATGCAGCAGGTGGCCACAATCGATACACCAGAGGTTCGTCCGCCCCGGTCCTCTCGTACTAGGGGTAGATCTTCTC
>Ga0076292_119_pt1 | contig 13104 bp, 12 predicted proteins | sample RifGroC2_FD_67791 | JGI IMG/M metagenome (GOLD analysis project Ga0076292, IMG submission 67791) | Candidatus Saccharibacteria bacterium GW2011_GWC2_48_9
AAACCGGCATGAACCGGCGATGCGACGCATAGGTAGGCTTGTAGGCGTTTCATGGCTTCACGTTAGCACAGTCCAAACTGGTTTCAAGGGCAGCTACGCCGCAGCGCTATTCACCCTCACCCTGAACGGGGAGGATTTCCGCGCAATCTGTTAAAAAACGCCACAACGACCTCCCTTAGTTTCAGCAAACACTGCGCGAACAATCACCGGCCGATACGCACCCACAACAAAAGATGATCTGAAGCGGTGAACCATCCCCGACTCCAGCCGACGCACACACTCGACCACCTCTACGTCTCGGTGACCCTGAATGGCGACGTCGAGTTTATGCAAATACGTGCTTGCGTCGTGCACGTTGAGATTCATTTTCCAATTGCCAATGATGAGCTTTTTTTCTGAGGCCATGATGTACTACTGCTTATGCTTATTATTGTTGTTAGTGTACCTTATTTTCGCGCCTCGAGCAACGCCTCGACACCAGGAAGTGACTTACCAGCCATCAAGTCGAGGCTCGCGCCGCCGCCAGTCGATACATGCGAAAAACTTTCGCCGTCACCACCGTCCCATTTCAAGACAAATTCTGCCGTATCGCCACCGCCAACAATAGATGTCATGTTGGGCGTAGACGCGAGCGTGAGCGCAACACGCGCTGAGCCGTGGGCAAACTCTGGCATCTCAGCAAGGCCAAGTGTACCATTCCATACAACTGTTTTTGCTTTCGCTAGCTGATGCGTGAACTGCTCAATACTCAGGTCGCCGATATCTGCAGCTATAGCATCAGGCTTAATACTGTCGACCTTCTCGTTGTGTCGCTTAGACGACGAGTCTATCTTGGTAGTTACTGCCACGTCTACAGGCAACACAATAAACTCATCCGGGTTGCCATCTCCGACTTTTTTGCGAACTGCTTCGTAGATACTGTCGAGGGTCGCCTCTTGGTCGGGTTCGACCTTGCTTTTACCGACATCGTACCCTTTGTAGGCCAAAAATGTATTCGCCATGGCTCCGCCAATAAATATCTTGTCGGCTACATGGACAAACGCTTCAATAACTTTGATCTTATCGCTCACCTTTGCTCCGCCCATCACCGCGTAGAGTGGTCGGTCGGGATCTTCCATGGCATGCGTTATAATACGCTCTTCGCGCTCGAGCAGCAATCCAGCGACGCTCGGCAAGAAATGCGTAATTGCCTCTGTGCTGGCATGCGCCCTGTGTACTACACCAAAACCATCTTGCACAAAATAACGTGCGAGTGAGCTTTTGGCAATTTTACCAGCGAATGTTTTGTCGTTGGCTTCTTCTTCTGAGTGAAAGCGAAGATTTTCAAGTAATATAACATCGCCCGCTCGAGCTGACTTCACCGCTTGCGTCACTTTGTCGCCGTAGCAGACGTCGAGAAACACCACCTCTTCGCCCATCAATTCGCTAAGGCGTGCTGCGACCGGTGCGAGACTGAACTCTGGCTTTGCTTCGCCATCGGGACGGCCAAGATGACTCATGACGATAATTTTGCACCCTTGCTCTTTCAAGTATTGCAATGTCGGGACACTTGCACGTATGCGCAGGTCATCACCTATCTTGTCGCCACTCAGCGGCACATTATAATCCGCACGCACCAACACAACCTTGTCATGCAACGGTACATCACGCACTGTCAATTTCGAAAAACTCATATCCCACCCTTTTTTAACGTTAATGCTATTGTAGCATTTTATCGTTTGGCTTAGCTATAGCCCATGTACCTCTGTTATAGAGATTTTTGGCCTAGCACTCGTACGCGAATTGTATCGGTTTCGCCCGTGACACCAGGCTGCAAGCCGCTCACGATCACGACAGACGTAGTATCTTCGTCACCGAAAAATGCTTCATCGTTGAGACGTTTTGCGACATCGTAGCCAGCTTTTTCGCCGTCTGGATGCACGAAGCTTTTGTTGGCGTAGCTCAGCGCAAGTTGCTGTGCAGTGCGTATTTCGCTCGTGACGCTGATGATCGGCAAGTTTGGTCGGAATGCCGCAATAGACACGGCGGTCGCACCAGATTTTGTTTCGGCCACAATAGCTTTAACATTAAGCTGCTCGGCAATATTAACTGCAGCCGCGCTGATGGCATTGCGCCGAGATATCGAATCAATAAGCACACTGTCAAATGTTGCCACCGGAATATGCTCCTGTGTATAGAGAATGGTCTTTTTCATAGCAGCGACGGTTTCGATAGGAAACTTGCCATTGGCCGTCTCGTCACTTAACATCACTGCATCTGCACCAAGAATCACCGCCGTCGCAACATCGCTTACTTCGGCACGAGTTGGCTCGGGCGCATCTACCATGCTCGCCATCATCTGGGTTGCGACAATGCTAAGCTTGCCGTATCGGCGACAGAGTTCGATAATCTGGCGCTGTACTACCGGCACCACTTCAGCACCAGCTTCTACGGCTAGGTCGCCGCGAGCCACCATCACACCGTCGCTTGCTTTCACAATCTCACGCAGTACATCGGGTTGTATCGCAACTTTTGTTTCGATTTTGGCCACAATTTGCGCCGCACTGCCAAGCTCTACTAGCATTTGGCGCAGTGTATTAATATCGTCTGCCGATTGCACAAAACTCAGCGCAACATAGTCGATATCCGCTTTTGCACCGTATTCGATATCGGCAATATCTTTTGGAGTTAGTATGTCACCGCCGAAGTCGGTATCGGGCAAGTTGATACCTTTGCGGCTCATCAGCACGCCGTCATTTTCGATACGTAGCTTGATGGCCGTTTCCGACATCACTTCAATAACCGTAGTGCGTACTTTTCCGTCGAATATATAAATCGGCTCACCAACTTTAACCTTTTCAGCTAAGTTGTACTGCACAGGATAGACATTGTCGTGATGCTCGGCAGCATAGTCGAGTATGATTTCATCGCCCTTGCTCACGGCCACATTTTCATTGAGGTTGCCTAAGCGAATCTTTGGACCTTGCAAGTCTTGCAGAATCGCAACTGGCTTACGGGCTTTTGCACTTGCTTGGCGAATCCACGGAATCTGACGCTCAGCATCTTCGGGTTTTGCATGACTAAAGTTCAAGCGAAAACCGTTCACGCCCGCATGCATTAATTCTTCTATTTTTTCGTAGCTGTCGACTGGAGGCCCGACAGAAGCCAAGATTTTGGTTCGTTTAAATATCATTTTTCTACTATATCACTTTTCTACCTCTGATATAAGCCCCTGTTCGATGAGATTACGGTAGTTCCAACTTCCCTCATGTTCGGCCTTATACGACCAATATGTATGTGCCACCGCCCGCTCGTAAGCCGCTTTTTGCACATGATAATGCTCTACGCTCATCTTTCTACCAGGAGTTACCGCAAATCGTTCTCTTGCTCCATGCTCCATCATCATATTCCACTCACCAATTATCACGGGGTGAAACAGCTGCAGAAACCTGAGCATGCGGGCGCGTCGCTGTACTTTTCGAAAATATTGCTCCGGGCTGTCGTATTTATGCCAATTCGTGCCAAACGAATACCAGTGCACGTCCATCATTGCGCGCTTACCAAGCAGCGCACCAGCCATCAAGAGCGGCATGAATGCATCGGAGAATACAATATATACAGATTGAGGCAACATCTTATCGAGCAACTTGTAGGCGTTACGATAGTAGCGACGTAGCACCACCTGCTCGCGCCACGACGTCACGATCGGTTCGTTAATAATCTCTATACCCCACAGGGCTGCTGAGTTTCCATAACGCTTCGCTGCAATTTCACAAAGCTCGAGAGACCGGCGTTGGAACTTTTCTTCCGCATACCACAATTTCTCTCCCTGTTTACCACTGTGCATCTTGCCGTTTTGCGAGCCCGGGAGGCCGTGCAAGTCGAGCAACACCTGTAGTCCGTGACGCTCAGCCATGTCCATAGCCCAGTCTAGCTCTGTCAATCCACCTACGTACTCATCCGTCCCCTGAAAAAGCCAATAACCCACCGGAATCCTCACGAGCTCTACCCCGTGCGTCGCCATCCAAACAAGGTCATCTTCGGTGATAAATGACTTACGGTGCTGCACAATACGACGCCTACCCTCTGCCGTCTGCGACAGGCTGTGTTCATCTATTGCATCGATACCGCGAAAAAGACTTGGCGTCATCCATTTTTCAACGACGAGCCAGCCGCCAAGATTAATTCCACGAATCGCACTACGAGATTTCATATATTCTAGTATAGCGACTCTTTACTAGAGGCGGAAATTTTGGTATAGTTTGTGAAGCGAAATAAAAGCTCTTTTTATTACGCTCATAACATTGGCCTCATCGTCTAACGGTTAGGACACCAGGTTTTCATCCTGGCAATCGGAGTTCGATTCTCCGTGAGGTCACCATAGTAGAATTACAGATAAGAAACAGCGTCCAAAGCTTACTAAATAAGTTAGGGCGCTTTTTTCGTATCTGTTAATAAGTTCGATTCTCTCCTAAGGTATATATAGACCAATCATTGAAAATATAGTATAATAGTTTTATGAAAATACCAGGATTACTGGGACTAAGAGAAGTACCAGCTGAGGTACTAGTTAATAATTTCGAAGCTCGCACAACTGAGCTTTTCGAAACCGCCACTCGACTCGAAACGCCAGATGTGGTCGTTATACCGGCATGTAACGAAGAGCAGGATATAGCCGCTACGCTGTTAAGCTTATCTCGCTCCGAACGTCCAGTAGTGCCCATAGTCGTTGAGAACGGCAGTAGAGAAAAGGATAGAACATACGAGTATGCGTGTCGAATGGGTGCTGTGGTGCTGCAGTGCGCTCCTGCAAAAATGCGCGCTACTCAGGTCGGCTTGGCAATGAGCCGTGAACTTTTTCCTGCTCAACCAGTAATACACTTTGGAGACGCTGACAATCTTTATCCAGTTGCCACAGTTCCTGCGATTTCGAAGGCGACACAAAGAACTAATGAGAGTAATGGCGGTAATGGCGCACTCCAATTTGGCTTAGGTGTATACGACCACGGTAGCAGCCCGGTCGTTGACGTCATGCGTAGCGGTCGTCTAATACGAAAAGCGGTCCAACGTAAAATCAAAGGTGAAACACCAATGCCTTACGGCTTCAACTACGCACTTCACGTTGATAGTGATGAGACAATTATTGACGCAATGAATGCAATCGACCCGTTGCTGTTCGTGCGTGAAGAATCAGAGATTTGTAAAGCTGCACTTCAGTCAGGATTGGCTATCGACCAGCTGGTAAGTCTAAGTGCATTCGTATTTACAAGAAGTGACCTTATTAAGAGCCGTGCAGAGTGGAATGAATTCAAAGGTGCCTCGATGGACACCAAAACCAAGTACTATAAGCGAAACTATCCTGATGTAGACTTTCTACCAAACTCTGAGGGTAGGTAGGCTCTACACTACTAAGGAATGTAACTAACAACTGCTACTTCACCTGATCTCATAACCATATTTTCTACTAAGTGGCTCAAGCTCAGGCACGCCAAATTTCTGTGCCATCTCTTCAAACTTTGCGACCTTATCGGGGCCAAATTGAGAGATATCTTGTCTGTACCATTCGAAACTATTGAAGTAAGGCGGCGTGGTTTTCGAGTGGAACTTGTCGGCGTACATGATCAATAATTCTTCATCGGTTTCAGCCAGATAATCTGCGACTGGCAATGGGTGTTTTTGGTCGATCACATCCTGCTTCGTAAGACCTACGCCAGTATGATGCGCAGCAAACCGCCACACATTCTCCGGAGACCCCTCTTTCTTTAAGATAGCTTCACCCTCAGTACCGTGCGTAATATAGCTCACACCTTCACGCAACTTGCTATCTGCACCAAATAAAGGATACACACCGATGTCATGCAACATTGCACCTGTCGTTACGAGCTCAATGTCTATATTAAATGTACCTTTTGAGTTAAGTTGTATAGCGATATCGCGGACGATTTGACAGTGAGTAAACACCAAGTCGTACACTTCGTCTGAGGGTGCATATTTTCGGTGTAGCGCTTCTATCGCGTCTGGTGTGTAAAACATATTCATATCTACTATTGTAGCGTAATAACGCTAGCTGTTGGTCGCCCAACCCTAGGAACCCAGACATATTTTTCGCCTGACTGCGTTGCCCACTTCAAGTAGTGCCTATTGCCGAGACTTTCAACTTCATCGCCAGTACGAACGCACAGTTTTGCGGTTTGGCCCGGGTCGAGAAAGCAACCCCAGGCAATGGCAGTTTCTCCAAGTACTGATTTCACAACCTCGCTTGGTGTAACACCAGGGCATACTTCGCTTCCTGGACGACCATCGAAAAGACGGACGTGCACAGTACCGTCTTCTGTTTCATAAAGCGTCGTACGCGCCAGAGGGCGCTCCAGGAACGGCGGCTTACCACCCAGAGAAGCGTCTTTGTTAATTGGGTGTGCCTCGAAATCACCAGTGCTGAGCATCGGACCTACCGACAACGCGCCTCGCATAGCGTCAACTGCCATGCCTCCGACTAAATGCACCTGCATTTCTGGAGTGCCTGCCAAATATCGTTCGTGGCAACGCACTACAAAGTCATGCGCGAAAATGTCCACGCCACCGGTCTTGCTGCGCTCCATCGGTACGAATGTACCATTTGCACGAGAAATAAAGCCAACATCTATCTTCTCTCCATCTTCCATGTCAGGACTAAACCGTGAACGCTCATCAAGCACACGCGTGCTGCCAGTTTCTTCACTATGTTCGTGTGTAATAACTGCGTTGCCATTGGCAAAAACCTTGGCGTCTGTTGCATGACTGGTCAGTGACCCTGACCAAGTGAGCTCTTTACCACCTATACTCATCGTGCCAAGTGCCTGAACATGTGTCGCGGACAGGTTATGTCCATTTGATAAAACCGCCTCCCTGTCCATAACGGGTAGGTTGCGTACCCGCCCATCAACAGCAGCCAAGTTAAGCGCTAACTGCCGCGGCAGGCCACTTCCGTGATCCGACAAAAAGAAAAAGCCGCCGCCCGTAACCACGTTATTATCGTGGCCTTGCGCGTAGTCGTAGACACTAGTTAATTGGTCGTGGACTTGAATCGCAGGAGCTAAATCACCCTTGCGATAACTTACATCATACACATTGGTAAATTGACCACCCTCAAGTTCTAGTGTGAAAGCGTGAAATTCTAGCCCTTCACTAATAGATTCACGACGCTCTAAGATGGGCACATCTACTTTGTGACGTACGAATGCCTGCGCCTCAGCTGCGGTCTCGAAACTTATCATACTGATCTTTTCTTTTAACGTTTTCTAAGCTGTCTCATCAGAACGACTTATTCTCTAAATGTAATATTATAATATAGTCTATCAATTATACCGAAGTCGGCTGACTATCACTAGTGCCGCTTTACGAAATGTAGACGCCATAGGCGCTCACACACTAGCCAGAGAAAGTAGTATAGCAAGTGTCGCAGTAACTCTTAAAGAATCTCTACCTTGTTATTTATATTAGTGACAATACTGCCGGGAATTACGGCAGAAAAACACTAAAACTCACAGTAGCTCCACCCTGCTTTCTCGCAGTCACGTAGCGCACGCGCCGACCTTTCTCCTGCAGTCTCTGTATTGACATACACTACTGCCGCAAAAATAATGGCTGCAATCATCCAGAAGCATACAGCCGCAATCTTCATTTTTCTACTTACTTTGTTGCGAAGCAGTAGAACACCACTCACTAAGACGACCAGGAGTATAAGTAATATCCATACACCAGGCCATAGATAGCCAGGCGTAAGCAGTTCATCACATGCACCCGGTATGCCTCCGGCACATGCGCTAGCTCCTTCATTCATGTCCAAAGCATAGCATCATACGTACGCAAAACCAACCAGATGACCCTACCCTCTTTTGCCTACCTGCTACCAACGTCCACATACCGTCAAAACGACGCACTCAGTACGTAATGGCATATAATAAAGTACATGCCGAATTACACACTTATAGCCGGATTATTACTGTATTTTTTGGTGGTCAACATGTCAGCCTCACTGCGCATCAAGCCACTCACCGCAAGCCTGATCGTTGTTCTTAGTTACTTTGCCGTATCGTCGTTTATTCAAGGCATCATACTTATTGCGTACGATGCGCCACTCTGGCAATTATTCGGCGTCGCCCCGTTAGCGACGGTGGCGCTACAAGGTATCATTGCGCTGTTTGTTTTTCACAAGCTTGATAATAGCGATGATTCATACGTCGCATGGCTGCTCTGGGGTATGCTGGGTGCTGTCGGTATATTCTATATCGCACCAGCTATAGGCACAAATTTATTTGCGGGTCTGTGATTCCTTCACCCTGATTGCCGTCTGTACAATGTGATAGACAGCTAATACATGAAGCGCCAGTATAAAAACAACAACCGCAGCATGAATATATTCAATAAATCTCAACAGAACAAACAATGTCACCCCTACGACCGCTATAAGCTGTGCGTATACACGACCGGGTGAATCTAGCACTCTGTCTACTAAACCGCGCGTCTGAGCATAAAGATAGTAGAGCATCGCCCCCGTAGCCAGTACTGCGAGTAGTGAAAATGTCACACCGAATAATACTCCTCCGGCGGACGAAAGATCATATGCTGTCACATATGGCACTATTTGCTGCACTCCCAGTATCGTTACGACACCCAGCGCTGTCCAGGAGCCAATTTTGGTAGGTACATTTTTCGGTCGACGACTTAGCTCGCGCTGCACTCGCTCCTCTTGGAGCTCATTATATGTCTTCGGGGTTGGGTATATCGAAGCGATATCTTTTTCACTCAACTTGTTCATAGTATTAGTATATACACTATTCCCGAGGTACACCTTGATATTCAGCTACTTATCGTATTAGGAGAAGAACATCCGCCATCTTGCATAGTTGCGATTGACACCTCCACGCCTTTCGCCCACAATAACATACAAGTATATAAGCGAGGATTTTGATCGTATGGGTAATTTATTGTTAAGGCTCGGAGAGCGAGCGTTTGAGCTGAAATGGCTAGTTGTCACAGTGTGGGTAGTGATACTAGCGGGGCTTGGCACCGGTGCGTACATTTACATGGAGCAGCCCACGAGTAATATTTCTATTCCTGGCACCGAAGCTCAAAAGACTTTCGACCGCTACGGCGAGCTGTTCCCTGATGACGGCAAAGCCTCTGGCCGTATCGTCTTCTCAAGCGAGCAAGGTACTATCGCCGATAATCGCAAAGATATTGACACTCTACTAAACAAAATAGCAGACGTCGACAATGTCACCTCTGTGATCAGCCCATTTGATAACCCCGAAGGTATATCAAGCAACAATAAGATCGGCTACGCCGTCATCCAACTCGAAGGCGAAATAGGTTCGGTAGACAAAGCGACGACGGACAAAGTCGAAGAGCTCGTCAATGCCAATGGCGCATCAAATCTACAGGTCGAACGCGGCGGAGACCTTATCCGCAAAGTACCCGATGAAATATTAGGTGTCGGTGAAATTGCCGGCGTACTCATCGCACTTATGGTGCTTGTTATCACACTTGGTTCCCTAGTAGCTGCCGGCATGCCTATCATCACCGCACTTATAGCGGTTGGCGCAAGTGCAGCCGGCCTATTCTCACTAAGTCAAGTCATAGAAGTTAACGCAACCACCCCGGCACTGGCAATCATGCTTGGGCTCGCTGTCGGCATCGATTACTCCTTGTTTATCATAAATCGCTACCGAAGCCTATTGCTCGAAGGTTATGACTACAAAGCAGCCTCCGCAAAAGCCATCGCTACTGCAGGTAGTGCCGTATTATTCGCTGCCTCTACCGTAGTCATTGCGCTCGCATCTCTCACTGTCGTACAGATTCCGTTCATGTCGACCATGGGTCTCACGGCTGCAGCTACTGTCGCGGCAGCTGCGATCATCGCCATCACACTGGTACCAGCGATGCTAGGTATTGCCGGAGCACGCATTTTCCGCGGGAAGACACGCGCCGCTATCACCGCAGCACAAAAGCGCGGCGTCAAACACGACGAGCACGCTCCTCACACATCAAAAATGTGGCGCTGGGGTAATATGCTGACGAAATATCCATACGCGGTGATTGCAGCAAGCGTCCTCATTATTGGCGTAATTGCATGGCCTATCAAAGACATGCAGCTTGGCTTGCCTACCGACGAGTTTGCCGCCCGGGACTCTACAGAACGTAAAGCGTATGACTTGATGGCTAAAGGGTTCGGAGACGGCGCAAGTGGCCCACTACTCATACTAGTAGAAGACATGCCTACTACATCTGACGAGGACCGTAAGGCAGTGCGAACACCTATTATGAAAGAGTATGGCAAACAGGTTGCCGAGCAGACGGCCGCGGCAGAAGCATCGATACGCCAACAAGCTGCGCAGGTTGCTTCTGTCGAGCAGTATAGTGCGCTCCAGCAACAAATCGCAGCTATGCAGGCAGAAGGCGAAAAACAGAAGCAAGATGCACTCAAAGAAATCGAGAAGCAAGTTGCGCTTTATGCACCACTATACCAATACCAACAAGTTGCCGAACGTATTGCTAAGCTAGACAACGTTGAGCTCGCTGTGCCTGCAGCTACCGCAAAAGACGGGCGTGTCGGGGTAATTCAGGTCATACCAAAGTCCGGCCCCTCAGATCAAGCTACGATAGACCTAGTGACTAACTTGCGCTCTGGTGATACACAAAAAGACGTACTCAAGCAATCAGGCGCAACGTTTGGCGTCACCGGCTCGACGGCTTCACAGATAGACATTAACCAGAAACTGTCCGACGCACTTCCTGTATACCTTGCGGTAGTCGTAGGTCTGTCGCTCGTGCTCCTTATCGTTGCCTTCCGCTCCATCCTAGTACCGCTCAAAGCAACGCTCGGCTTCTTGTTATCTGTCGCAGCCATGTTTGGTGCCCTCGTCGCAGTATTCCAATGGGGTTGGTTTGGTATCGCAGAAGCACCTGGGCCTATTGTCAGTATGATTCCTATCATTGCTATCGGCATACTGTTTGGCCTAGCTATGGATTACGAGTTCTTCCTAGTGTCTGGGATGCACGAGGCACACCAGCACACGCGTGATTCACACAAAGCCGTCCTACGAGGCTTTCACCAAGGCGCTAAGGTTGTCATCGCTGCTGCAGCTATCATGGTATCGGTGTTCGCAGGTTTTATCACGAATCATGATGCAACCGTGCAGGCTATAGGATTTGCGCTCACGGTAGGTATCTTTGTCGATGCATTTATCGTGCGCATGACCATAGTGCCGGCTGTCATGCATCTGCTCGGTAATAGCGCATGGTGGCTACCGAAATGGCTTGATCGCATAGTACCGCACATATCTATCGAAGGCGAAACTACACGTAAGTAGTTTGCGCAATAATAAGCTTTAGTGTATTACCATTGACTTTTTATCGTTTTTGTGATAATATGCAATTAGCAGTGGAGAGTGTGCGAGACATCACATCTTCACCTTGGGAACGTTAAAAATCAGGCTATGTCTTGTATATAGTCTGCAAACGTAGCAAAAAACTCACCGACCACACGGCGCGATCGTGGGTTTTTTGCTGCGTTTGCAGCTGTACGTCGAATTCTCTCTCGTGGAGATATTCCGTGCAAGACGTGAATTAGTAGAAATAACTTCTGCGTTTCCTCAGGGGAACAGCGTGCCGACCGATGACTTGTTTGTCGTGCGACATGCTGTTCCCCAACCTGGGGCAGCTACCGTGGATGCGGTACATACAAATTACCCGCATCCGCGGGCCCCGAGATGGAGGAAACATGAAGACAGCAGCAGCAACCGGCGTAATCGTCGGCCTCATCGTCGGAATTTTGTTCGGCGGCGCCCAGAGCGTCACCGGACTCAAGTTCGGCGTAAGCATCGACAAGTTTACCGGCCACTTCGAAGGAGGTTCGCGAGTGTTATTCACAGTACTCGCCATCGCCGTCTTCGTCGTTGTCGTCGTCGTGCTCGCACGAGAAGGATGGACGCGCAAAGAGGTGATCCTCCTGGCAATCGTCGTCCTCTTGTTCAGCGTCATCGCATACCAATCCGGATGGTTCTCCGGAGCGTGGAACGGTGTCATCAACATCACCACGCTCTGGTTGATTCTACTCTTCTTGGTGCCCGTCGTGCTCACAGTCGTGAGTGTGATGATCGCCAAGGGGCTTCGCTCCGCAGGAAAAAGCATCGCCGACACCGTCGACTGATGAACAACTCCGGCGCAGCGCAGCGCCACACTGAAAGGATAGAACCCATGAATCGGTCTCGAAAGGCAAGGACTCGACGTATCACAGCTGTCATTGCGGCACTGCTCGCGCTCATCTTCGTGATGACTGCGTGCAGTGGCCAAGATGCAAGCTGGACGCCGACGAATCTGACCGGAACGGGCAACGTCGAAAAAGTCGCTTGCGACCAGATCGACTCCGCAACGGATACCGTGAACGAAGCAGTGAGCAACGAAGACACTTCCGCGCTCGCCACCATTGGCCTCTGGGTTAATGGCAAGCTTGACGAAAACGCACTCAACGATACCCGTGATCGTCTCGAGGCGTGGAAGGAAAAGTGCTCGCAAGGTCCACCCGCAACAACCACCCCCGTCTCGGCCAGTCCCAGCGACTGCCCGGACAGCACAGCGCTCGCGTATGACCCCAACAGGGACATGAACGTTGTGTCGGGCGGTATCGAAAACCGTACAGAAGACCTGGCAGCGATCAAGAAAGACCCTCGCAACCTTGCCATGCGAGCACACAATCTCAAGCTGTGGGACGACCCGAAGAATTGGGCGCCGCTCACCAGCAACGAGGGAAAGTGCCTCAGTACAGAAGGAGCAATTCTCTTCGCCAAGGTCGAAGGAGCATTGACTGCTTCAACGACCGCAGTCGACGAGAATGCTGTGGCCCCAGCCGGTTACTACAACACCGGTATGGACCAGGATGGTGTACTCGTAAACCCCAGCGCCGGTATCACCGGTGACATGCGGGCGATCAAGTACACGCTTGCAGACGGTACGGTTGTCATCGTGCTCAAGCGATGCGCGAACTTGGCACTGCCGAGTCCGCCCCGCGAATACACGCCGAAGGAGATTCCCGGAAGTGGTGGAGGAAATCCGCCGCCGACAGGTCCTCCGCCGACCAATCCGCCG
>Ga0076292_122_pt1 | contig 12113 bp, 14 predicted proteins | sample RifGroC2_FD_67791 | JGI IMG/M metagenome (GOLD analysis project Ga0076292, IMG submission 67791) | Candidatus Saccharibacteria bacterium GW2011_GWC2_48_9
TTATTTCGCATTTGCCCCACGCTGCAGCTTTCGCACTGGCAAACGCTGTGCTCGACAAGGAAGACCGCGAAATTATTTTCGATCTGGCAAGTGGTGGTTTCAACTCAACGGTACGTCTGGCCAAAAGTTCTCCTGAAATGTGGGGGCCTATTTTTCAACAAAACAAGGAATATGTTGTTGAATCGCTCGATGTTTACATCAAACACCTGAAAGCTTTCAGGAAAAGTATTGAGAGCGAACCCGAACAGATGATGGCGCTGATGAAAAATGCCAACCGAATTCGTGGAATCCTCGACGGACAAAACGATTCGCTGGTGAAAAATGAAAAGACAATTGTTAAACTTTATACCAAATAATCATGGGATTAGAATTAGAAATTAACCCGATCAGGCACTGGTTGCCACAAATTAACAACCCGCTGATCATTGCCGGTCCGTGCAGTCTCGAAACCGAGGAGCAGGCAATGGCAACTGCTAAATTAATCGCGAAAGATCACCGGGTATTCGTATATCGTGGTGGCGTATGGAAACCACGAACACGTCCCGGTAGTTTCGAAGGCGTTGGTAGCATTGGCCTGAAATGGCTGCAGATGGTGCGCGAAGAAACCGGAATGCCCGTTGGAACCGAAGTAGCAAACGCGCAGCACACTGAAGAGGCGCTGAAAGCCGGCCTCGACGTTCTCTGGATTGGAGCCCGCTCAACTGCCAGCCCGTTTGTTGTTCAGGAAATTGCCGATGTGGTGAAAGGAACCGACGCGGTGGTGATGGTGAAAAACCCGGTCAATCCTGATGTTCAGCTGTGGTTGGGCGCTTTCGAGCGGCTTAGTCAGGCCGGAATTAAAAACATGGTGGCCATTCACCGCGGATTTACGCCTTTCCGCGAAACCGAGTACCGCAACTACCCCAACTGGAAAACAGTGATCGAATTGCGCCGTTTGATGCCCAATTTGCCCATTATTTGCGATCCGAGCCACATTGGAGGCAAGCGCGAGTATTTGTTCGATATTTCGCAGAAAGCATTCGACATGGGCATGGATGGACTGATGATTGAATCGCACATCGACCCGTCGTGCGCACTGAGCGACAAGGAACAGCAGCTCACTCCGGCCGATCTGGCCAAATTGCTCAATCGTTTGGTGATCCGTAATGTAACCACCGACAACAAACTGTTCGAAAATCAGCTCGAACTGTTGCGTAACCGCATCGACGCACTCGACCGCGAACAACTTATCGAGGCAGCACGGGGGCACGATGCGATCATCAACCTCGCCTGGACATTTAAAAACGATGGCTTTATGGGCGACAACCTGAATACCGACAACGTACAGATGACTCACAACGTGTACGAGGCAGCCGTGCTGGCTGGCGTACCGCGCGTGATTATGGCTAGCTCCTTACACGCCGACCGCTTCACACGTCGACGAGGTCAGCACGAACCGCTCCGCCCCTTTGACCTCCCTTTGCCCGATAGCCCTTATGGAGCTAGTAAGGTACTCATGGAGTCTCTAGGGCGCTACTACGCAGATTCTAAAAACCTTAGCGTCGTATGTATTCGATTTGGCGGTGTCACCCCGGACAACATCCCCCACTCAAAACTTATGTCCGAACGACAGGTGTGGCTCAGTCACCGCGACTGCAGCGAACTCGTAAGAGTCTGCTTAGAAGCACAAAGCGTGCCGTATAACTTTACGGTCGTATACGGTGTCTCAGCAAATGAAGGCCTGCTACACGACCTCAGTAATCCATTCGGATGGCACCCTTTGGACGGTACGACACTTCGAATTTCTTAGGTAAAAAAATATAAATGCTCATGCTAGACATTGTGAAAACACAGGACTATGATGAAGTCACTACTAGGCATGGTGGGATTCCCGGCGGTATTTATAACCAATAATTCCCTATGCGAGGGAGAGGAATTCACCACCATGGTTGAATCTACTACTTACCAGGCGCAACGCCAACAACTTTTACTTACAGGAGCAACCGTTTTCAGTGCAATCGTTGCTGCGGTCATCGTATCTACGATCATCGTGTCACAGATTGTCCAGGGACAGCTTGCGAGTGCACTGTCTTCACAGGTCACTGCACCCGCACCAGTTACTACGGTGGCTGGCACTTGCGTTGACGCTAGTGCACAAGCAGCATCAACTGCAACCGCAGCCAAAGAAGCTCCCGTACATACCAGCGAGCACGCGCGACCATATACCATGGCTACACTCGGTGCTGGTACTACTCACGATGCATTCAACAGCACAACTACCGTAAACAATAACACTACAACTACTACTAACAATAATGAAACTCATACCAATACTACTACCGTGGAAACAACTATTCGCGACAGCTTCAATGACGGCTCATACAACGATAACCGTGATCAGAGCGTCAGTGTTGATGGCAATACACTCAATCTCAACTCGAACAACACAAGCCAGAATCAACAGAGCTGGACAAACAACCACACAAACAATACAACCACAACAACCGTCACAGACAACAGTAACAATAGTGTCAACAACTCCGGAAACACCACAGCAACCGTAAACGACACTACGACAAACACAACAAATGTCGTTAACTCAGGCAATACTGCCAACTTGTTAAGCGGCAACAACGTGCCCGTATCAGTACGACTGTAAAAAGTAACCTGGATACACTCTAGCAATGCGACCGCTCAGAATGGGCGGTCGCATGATTTCTGCAAGAGATACAATCATCCACCAAACGTAAACGCGTTGAGCTGCACGCCGTCTGGCACGTTGAGTCTGATAGTTGAATCATTAGTAAACTTGTCGAATGATACAACCTCGTACAGCTGCGCCATTGACACATCTACCTGCGAATCATCTACGTCACTACCGGAGTCTTTGCTGGAAATTGACTTACCATTCACACTCACGCCGATTTTACCCTTTGCGTCAGATCCCGTAACAAGGTATAGGTCTTTTGCGGCTACGCGTATCGTTAGGCTTGCATCACCAACCGCAGTCACACCTTCACCGTTAACTTTCCATTTGCCGTCCAGCGTCCAGTCATTTACGGCTGGTAGCGCTGCTTGAGTAAAGACATGCTCGCCGCTCACAAGTGGTTGCATGCCCTGGTAATCACTTGCTCGTCGGGTACCAAGATACGTCTCCGGCGTCTGACCTTCGCGCGCCGACATACCGTCATTATCAACATCGCTCATTTCATCTGGTACGGTGCTGCCTTTTTCCTCTAAGAGTTGGCGAATAGCTTGCTCCGTCTCCTTATACTGCCCCTCGCCAGCGTGATATCGACGAACTTGGCCTTCGGCATCTATCAAATATGTTGCAGGCCAATACTGATTTTCATACGCAGCCCATGTTGAAAAGTTATTGTCTAGCGCGATTGGGTACTTGAGACCCGCTTTTTCAGTAGCATTTTCCACATTCTCTTTCGATCGCTCAAAAGCAAACTCTGGAGCGTGTACGCCGATAATTTCAAATCCGCTGTCCTTGTAGGTTTCGTACCAGCTTTTCAAATACGGCTGAGTACGAATACAGTTGATACAGCTGTATGTCCAGAAGTCGATCAATACAACTTTCCCTTCCAGCTCCTCGATAGTCTGCGGATCGCTATTGATCCAATCCTGCAGTCCCGTCAACTCCGGTGCTGCATATGGCTCTACGTTCAGAACGCCACTTTTGGATTCACGGTCCGATGTTGCAGGTATCAATTTAGCCGACAGACCGTCGAAGTCGAATGGAGTGTTTTGCGAAATAAACGTTTGAAACTGTTTATCGTATCCTGTAATAATAAGGAGTCCGACAACAATGAACAAGATAGCAATTGTGCGCTGAAACCATCCGCGAGGATTTGCTGCAAAACGCATTTTTCGAACGAGTTTCTGACCAATAAAGCCAATGAGGAGTAGCATAATACTAAGTCCTATTACGTATGCCACGATGTAGAGCATTGCGAGACCAAAGTTCACTGGCAGCACTGTCGCAATGAGGTAGGCGTATACAGGACTACAACTACTAAATACTGGTCCGAGGGCTGCACCAGTGATGATTGCACCGATTGCGGCTCCTTTTCTCGAACCCTTTCCCAGTAACTGCTGTGATTTAGCTTGTAAGTTAAAGAACAAAATGATGCGTTCGTATATCTGAGGAAAGAGTGTCAGTATACCAACTCCAACGATGATGCCACCTGAGATATAGGTTATGACCTCGGGAGAAATATCAATAAACAATGTCGTTGCTTTGAGTAGAACTGTGAAAACTATCAGCGATACGGCGAGACTTGCGGTTATGATAAGCGGTCGTCGCTTATCTTCGACATTTCCACTTATCGAACCGCCAACTATCACAGGCAAAAGCGCAAATATACAAGGTGCGAACACCGTGATCATACCTGCAAAAAACGCTCCGAGAAGTAAAAACATATATACCTTTCTATCTTAGTAGATATGCCGATACCTATTGTGGTACCGGCATATCTGAGTAATTTTTAAACTATTGCATCAATACGCTGTCGATAACGTGAGTCACACCGTTACTGCTGATAACATCTGCAGTTTCGATCATAACCATGTCACCTTTGCCGTCTTCGATCATTAGCTTGCCACCGTCCATCATAGGCATCAATTTTCCACCTTGAACGCTTGTCAATGCCTGGCCTTTTGCTACCATAGCTTTGAGGTCAGCAGAAGTGTAGGTACCTGGCACAACGTGGTACGTCAAAATCTCAGCGAGCGCAGCTTTGTTCTCTGGCTTCTGAAGAGATTCTACTGTTGCTGCATCAAGCTTTGCAAACGCATCGTTGTTTGGACCAAATACAGTGAATGGACCTTCACCCTTTAGTGTCTCAACGAGATCCGCTTTGTCTACGAGGCTCACGAGAGTTGTGACGTTGTCTGCATTCATAGCATTATCAACAATATCTTTTTCTCGTACCATCTTTGCGCCACCGACTGTTACGCCGTCGACGCCTTCAGACTTCTCGCTCGTCATTGCTGAGTTAGAAGTGTTGTTATCTTCATCCATCTGCATACCGCCAAGTGCGTATCCGCCACCTGCTCCGACAACTAGCCCTATGATAGCTGCTATAACGATTGCTGTAACCTTATTTCCTGAATCCATACCAGATCCTCCTTCATTAATTAGTGCTGGCGTTAAGTTATTTAGTTTACTTAATTAACTTAACTTGTTACTATAGTATTATAAGTCAGAAGGTATTGTCAACAAGGTATTCAATTATGGAAAAAGATATATCACAAATCACTACGTACGAAAGCGGCATCATGCAGTCCACTGCACACCGTATTCTTGGTCGTATCAAATCGGAATACCTGTCACAGTACGGCCTCACCTCTATGCAATGGTTTACGATAGGTCTTATATACGACGCTGGCGAAAAAGGCCTTCGCCTCAACACACTTATGAAAACTCTCGACACCACCATGCCGTACATCACCAATGTCGTCAATAATCTCGAACTCAAAGGTGTCTTGCACAAGATAAGCGACACAAAAGACAGCCGCGTCAAACTTGCTGTACTAAATCCAAGATACAGAGCCACCGTCAAAGAGATAGAGGGCGGCCTGCGTGAAGAGCTTCGAACAAAACTCTACAATCAAGACCACATCAGCAGAGAAGAACTCGCAGCGTATGTTGCTGTGCTCTATAAAATTGCCCAGTTCAACAAAAATTAGCGCGAAAAGTTTTTAGCACGGTGCACAACCAGCGGCGCGAATATCGTCAACATTGCCAATATTGCGGCTAGGTGACCGACCAAAGGGAGTGTTATTTTCTGGCAACCTGGTATCAACGTCTCAGCTACGGGAACAGTTGGATCATACAGGGGCACGATAGATACAAACCGTTCGCTTTGTTTTGGCTGTAGATTTCTCACCAACGCTTCTGCTTGCTGCATGGATTCTCGAAATGCAGGATTGTGTGCATAAATACGATGCGAGACATTGTCCGAGCGTGTGTTTTTACCGCACAGTGTCATAGTGCCGACGACCGTACCAGACTGAGCTGCAAACACGCTCACCGCCATACTACCCCCGGCACTTTCACCCATGAGTACTATACGCTCATTGTCGAGCATATCCAGAGCAGATAATACGCGTGCTCGTTTAGCGTTGTACGGCTCATTGCTTGCCCATCGCATCGGAATCATGGTCACATGTGCGCCGTAGAGACTCCACGCACGCAAAAAGAAACGTCTCATAGGGTCGTAGCGATCGCCCAGTCCAGGCAAGTAGATAATGTGTGTACGCGAAGTCATGTGCTATTAAGCCTATTCGCTTCGTGAGTATTTCGCAAGTCCCGTCGCCAAATCTTCCGAAGCCAGCGTGCTATACTTTATCTATGTCAAAACCTTTGAAGCAACTTGTACCAACAGCACTCCAGAAGCTTTTTATCGGTGTAACTGTTGCATTATTTGTTGCCTCACTTGTGACAGGACTACGTCTCTTGCAACTCGCATATCCTGGTTTCGAAGGCCTGCGACTCAGCTCGTTAACACTCATGGCGATTAGCTCATTTATGCTGCCGCTTATATCGTTTGTTGTTTTCTACTTCATTAGCCTACGCTCATTCTCACAACTACACCGAGCATTTATGGCCGCAGTCTACACCACTGTCATCACAACCCTCTACGAAGCATTCACGCTAGCTGGCTTCTCCGTACAAACAGCACCGCTTTTTACGACACCTTTTCCGATTCATCCCAACGAAATACTAGCGACAAGCCTGACCCTGTGCGCCCTTGCGGCGGGCGCGCTACTAGTGCGTAAGCTGCCCCACGACTCATCGCAGCCATCACGCAGTCACGTACGCGTAGCAAGCGGTTTACTCATTCTGTCATTTGTGGCTGCCCAAATCTTGCAGTTGGCTGTGTCGACTAACCGAGATGGCTACCTAGTTGCTATCACTCTTGTCGTACCAGGCATCGTGTTTGGCATACTATATCTGGCGGCTCGCTACCGAAACGTGCCGGAGCCAGTATTCAAAAGTACTGTCATGGTGACGCTTCTCATACAGTCGTTTGCGGTAGTTGCGACGATTTATGCCGTATCACCCACTATGTAGTAGGGGCGCGAGCTACAGCTTGTCTACAATATACGATGTCAGGGTGAGCAGCTTGGCCGTTTTACCCGCACCAGTAAACTCATAAAGGTCATGCGAGTACACCATTGTATCGTTGGACATATGCGCAACACTACTGACCGCCGCGTACTTTCCGTGTCCAAATGCGGTACGTATCTCAAGCATGTCAATCGTGACACTCGCCTGATTACTTTCACTCAATTGCCGTTGCAACTGCTCTCTAGAAATGCCGGTATCGCTTCCGGCAGTCACCCATTGAAAATCGTTTGCAAGCCATGGCTCAACTTTACTGTACTCACCTGCATGCAAGCTCACGGCCAGGTCTGCCACGAGTTGCGAGCGAGGAGAATTTCCACAGTTTGCTAGCAACTTTACTCTCATCATAATTTCTCGATCAACAATCGAATTGCCTTACTTCGGTGACTTAGCGAGTTCTTCTGCGCGGCGTCCATCTCGGCATACGTAAGCGTCTCGCCATCCGGCACAAACGTAATATCAAATCCAAAGCCTTCTTTCACTCGGGGCTCCACCACCTTACCGTGCACGGCGCTACGCACAACTATGGTGTCACTCCCGTCATAGTAGGCAACCGCGCACGATACGGTCGCGCGAGCTTCCTGGCGGCCTGCCAATTGATAGAGCGCATCTCCACCGAGTCGCTTATTGAAAAACTTGATGAATGGCCCCGGTAATCCCTCGAACATGTCAAGTCCTGCAGAGATATCTTCGACGACAACCGGCTTGCCAACCGCTTCGTATGCACGACGAGCTTTGTCGCGCACGATTTCCTCGACATCATCACTCTGCAACTCAGCGAGATCCACGTCTGCGCTATCCATCTTGATATCATTGGGTACTATCTGCTTCCACTCCTTGAGCTTATGCGCGTTACCAGTGACAAGATATATGTATTTCATAGACTTCAGTATAGCAAAGTACTCCGAGCACAGTGAGTGGGCAAGATTACCACAACCAATTTGTTCATTCCTGAGCATTATGTGCTTTAATAAAAATAGCTATACTTGCATTAATACTTGCTTTAAGGGGATATATAACGATGGCGAGATTACCACAACCAGGTGGTGACGAAGGAGAATGGGGAGAAATCCTCAATGATTATCTAAGTCAGACACTCAAATCAGATGGTACGATAAAAGATAACGTCGTGACAAACGCTGCACTCGCCCCCGATTCCGTCAGCACTGCGTCTATCGTCGACAACGCCATTGCAGAGCCTCAATTGAGCGCACCTGTGCGCGCCAAGCTTAATGCTAGTGCAAATGCCGTGCTCCTTACCTCCAACCAAACAATCGAAGGAGTAAAAACCTTTACAGATATCGTACTTGCCCCCACCTACAGGGCAGCTGGCACAAACCATATGCAGATGGGCGGCGGCGAGTATCCGTCTGTTGGCACGCTCAACTCATCAAACGTCATTACGTCGCAGATGATTTCAGACCCTGTGTCTGGGTCAATATTTTTCGACTATTCTGAAAACCTAGGCGGGTCGTTTTATATACGCAACAACCCTGTAGACGGCGCGCATCTGCTCAGGGTAAACGAATCTGCGGCAACATTTGCAATCAACGTAGTAGCACCGAGCCTCCGCATCACAGGTGGCACGCCAGAACAAGGCAAAGTACTCACGTCAGACGCGACCGGCAATGCAACGTGGCAAGCACCGACCGGAGGTGAAAGCACACAATTTAGCGGTGACATGATAAAACTCAAAGAGTTATATCAACCAATTGTTGGCGTTTTGCCCGAGTCCGAGCTACTGCAAGATGAATATATACACGACAATGTCGATGTGGGCAATTACACAGCGATCAGCGGAACGCTCTGGAACTCACCTCGCTTCAACACTCAATCTCAATCGTTTGTATCAAATATTCCGGGCAACCCAGCAGGAGGCTGCACCAACAAAACAAATGGACGCGACGTAGGATCTTGTTTTGACTTCGAATTCGAACTGACAGGCGACAAATTCGCCATCCATATGCAGACGTTCGGATATTTCGATACACAGATTTACGTTGAACACGAAGGCCAAATGATGAAAATACAATCATACCCTCTCGCGGACGACTACTCCGGCATGAACTTCCGATCGATTCGTTTTGCCCGCTACGCCACTCGAAGAATTCGCATCGTCATGCCGTTCATCTACTTCTTCCAGATAGTGCACGAGGCAAATGCTGTCTTACGCAAAACCCCCGATCGCCCAATGATTGCTGTCACTGGAGATTCATATGTTGATGCCTCTGGCGCTTACAACCAAGGAAGTGCTCGTAGTTACGCAACCGCTGGTACTGTCGATGCGATCATCGAGGCCACGGGATTTGCCGTATTGCGGCTTGGCCAGGGTGGCACAGGCTACTTCAACAACGCGACCGGCGCCGCTTCTGACACGCCCGGCCCTGTCAACTCAACTCGCTTCTTCTCATCACAGCGTGTCGCAACACTTTCCGAGGTTGGCGCAGGTAGCCTAGTCGCCCTCGTAGTCAACGGCACCATCAATGACGGCGAGCTTTCTGGCGGTACCGCGCTCATGAAAGCGCGTGCGCTCGAAGGTTTTCAGGCCGTCAACGCATTTGATGCAGGCATTTCAATTGTTGCGATATCACCTGAGCCCATAAACAACCCTGCCGCCGGTAACGTACACGACCTTAACCGACTCGGGGTCATGGAGGCTATCGACGAACATCCTCAAGGTATTGGATTCATCGATTTTTACAACCCGTCCGATCCGCTATGGACAGGTACCGGTACCGAAGCAAGTCCGCAGAACGACCAACAGACACAACTCGTCGGCTTTGACACTATCCATGCCAACTGGGCAGGGTACAAGTTGTACGGGCAACGAATCGCAGCGGAAATGTCTGAGATGAAAATACCTATAGAAAGGGCGTGGCTATGACAAAACCAGAACAAGCAGCAAAAGACGTAAAGAAAAAAGCAGATGAAGCTAGCAAGAAGCTACTCCAAACACAGCAAAAAGTGCTAAAAAAAATGCAGACCGAGAAACAGACCGCCAAAATCTACAACACCGACAAGTAGTGCACCTGAGTGCTCGCCACGCTAGATAGTGGTTCCGCCAGGAGACCACACGCCCCATCTATCGGTAAGGCTAGCATTTTGATCGCGCATAGATGCAGGAATATTGTTGTACTCCCCCAGTGGAACCGAGGCCTGGTACAGCCTCATCAGTTTATACTCGGTACCAGCCGTGTTGCTCCTGTAAATATAAGTATTGTTGCTTGTGGAGCCAGTTGGACCATCAGTAATTTCAGGCAACTTTGAAGTAAATTCGGGCACGACTCCTGGTATAAAATCATTACCAACAGCTCGCTGAAATCTCCACGAGTTACCGGTATTAGGATATGTACCCTTATCTGCGTAATACAGTTCGATGATTTTCTGCATCGCTTTTATATCGCTCACTTTTGCCGCAGCCTTGCCACGATCTTGCACACCATTGAACGCAACTATCGTAATAGCAGCCAAGATACCTATTACGACTATCACTATCAGAAGCTCTACAATAGTGAAGCCATGTTGTCGCATGCGTGTCATATATTCAGAGTATACTATATAACGCTTATGACTACATAACCTAGGGGCTTTAAAGTCAGCATCAAAGTCTTTATACTAGATACATGTAGGTGGTGACGTGAGAAAAATATAGCTAGGAGGGCAATACTATGCAGCTAGATGGAAAACATATCGCGCTCATCGCAACAGATGGATTTGAAGATAGCGAACTCACTCAACCCGTAGATGCACTGCGCGAAGCAGGAGCAGAAGTCACCGTGGTGTCTATCAAGCCAGATACCATAACTGGCAAGAACGATACTGAAGTGGCGGTCGACGCATTAGTGCAAGACGTAGAAAGTCATAGTTTTGATGGACTCGTAATACCTGGCGGCGTCGTAAATCCAGATATCTTGCGTACAAATGAACATGCGGTAGCATTTGTGCGGGAATTTTTCGAACAACACAAGCCCGTTGGCGCCATTTGCCATGGACCATGGCTACTCGTAGAAGCAGACGTAGTAGATGGCCGCACAGTTACTTCGTGGCCAAGTCTGCGCACAGATCTGCGTAACGCTGGGGCGACTTGGGTGGATGAAGAGGTGGTTGTAGATGACGGACTCGTAACAAGCCGCAATCCAGATGATTTGCCTGCATTTTGCAGTAAGCTCATAGAAGAGTTTGCCGAGGGCAAGCACGAAGAGCAGACAGCATAAGTCGCTCGCAGCTCACCCTGTCTGCTCAGTAAGCGGGGTGACGCTACCAGGATTCTTGCGTAAATATGCACGGAGTATCTTGTACGTATCGATGTCAAATCCGCTCGCAAGGCGCTCCAGCGTTGGTTCAAACTCGTGGTGCATCACACCTTCTATCACCCATTGGTCTACAATCAGCGACTTTCGTTCGTTGATCTTTACAGCAATCTTAGATTGAAACGGCCAAGCTGCTATCTTTGAGCGATCGAGCGCAAACTCGGCACGTTCATTGTAGCTATGCGGTAGCTCTTCGCCGCCGCACGCTCCTTTACATAAGCCAAGTTGGTAGCGAAAACAGTAGCTTTTGGCTTTCTCCATTCCCATTAACTTAGGGCACAGTTGATAGGTTTTAGTCAGGCTCTCAAGTGCGGCTTTGGCTTTCATGCGCGTGGTGTATACACCGTAAATATTGCCTAGATCAGTCGCATCCGACAAGTCCCGGTTTTCAATCGTTATTGTCAGGTAGCCGTGGTCGTCGTATTTTTTCAGGAGTACAGACTGCGTAGTCTTACGTCGTAGCAATAGATTGAATGTTGGCTGCAGTTCTTTGATCTTTGCAGACTCAAGCAGCAGCGCCTCTACTTCAGTGTCTGTCTGCTCGAAAGACACGTTAAAGCTCCGCTGCGAGATCTTCATCTCTTTTGCTACCTTGGTGTCGCTAGAGAAATGCGACATCACCCGAGTACGAATATTGACACTCTTACCCACATAAAGCGGCGTGCCGTCTTCTGCCTCAAATATAT
>Ga0076292_123_pt1 | contig 12026 bp, 10 predicted proteins | sample RifGroC2_FD_67791 | JGI IMG/M metagenome (GOLD analysis project Ga0076292, IMG submission 67791) | Candidatus Saccharibacteria bacterium GW2011_GWC2_48_9
TTTGTAATCAGCACTTTTTTTCTTGGCGGACCAAGGAGAGAAGTTAGCGCAGGTCTAGGAACTAGGTCTGCACTTTTCTCTGCTTGGTCTGGCTCCGGCGACTGGGCTCGAACCAGTGACCTATTGGTTAACAGCCAACCGCTCTACCACTGAGCTACGCCGGAATACTCGTTGTATTATACCTACGATTATAGAGGTAGTCAAGCTATAAATCTTGCTTCTGCTGCTTGAGCGCGTCGATAGCTTTGACAAGCTTGACGGTTGTTTTACTGCCAGCAGAGCCCTGTGTCATGATACTCACTGCGTACTGGCCGTTTTCGGTAATAAATGCCATCTCGTTGTAGTTCGTATCGGTCGCGCCGCCTGCCACCCTCGCGCTCGAAGGAGCTACCGATATAATACCGTCGCGCAGTGCAATGTCTCGCATTGGTATCTCGAGTACACTCTTGTTGCGAATCGGCAAATCATTGCGGCCTAGCTGTTGCATGAACAATGCCATGTCACGAGCCGTAGTGACATTAACACTCCCACTAAACGATGTGCCCGTGAGACCCACTTCGGCTATGCGTGCCTCAACTCTTTCATTACCCATTTTACTGAGCAGGCCAGTAATACAGTCTTCGTTCTGATCGCTAATGGCGACTTCCATACAGTCTTCTACAGACAAGCTTCCCAAGATACGATCTGTCGGCTGAATACTGCCGTCTTCTATGCCTTTTTGCGCTGCATAGGCCACATATACACCCTCTATGCCTGCGGCTGGCATTTGCTGCTCAGCATTGGCGGAACCACCATAGTATGGCCTCTTGCCAGTTAATTCAGTGAAAGAAATTGCTATCTTACCTGGGTTATCGGTAGCAAACTGCTGTATGAGCGCAGCGTAGCCATCTGCCGTAGGAGTGTATTTGCGGCTATACTGCACCGTTGGCTGCACCGAACCAACCACGACGGCAGCATTACTCGCGCGTGCAGTGGCAAACGAATCTATATTGGCAATAGTTTTTTTGATGTCAACAAGCACACCGGGCGCGCCATTCGTGCGTGAGGTTTCTGTAAAGTTCGTAGTCGCAACTTTTGTGACACCTGGTTTTTTCTCTAAGTCCGCTACTATACCACTTGTCTGCAGGTAGCGCTGCACTCGCTCTGGCTCGATGACATAGAGTAGGCGAGGCGGAGGCAGTGGCGCGCCGTCGTTTTTATCTTCGGGTATAAATGGCTTGAACGACAGCCAACCTTTAACTGTTGTGGCTGATACCTTGGTAGTTTTACCACCGGCTTGAAGCGGCAGGTCGTTTTTGAGGTTGTTGTTAAGTTCGTCGCCCAGTTGCCTAGCGATCTCATCTGTAAGCGGTGCTGCTACTTCTTTGATACCGGTTTTCACATTGAAGCCACCGTCGTAGGTAACCTTACTCACCTGGTCTTTGAAGTCGGTAACATTACACTTACCACCCACTTCTGCCGGTATAACAGTAAACAAGTTGTCGTCGAGCTTGAGTGATGCATTTTTTGGAGGAATCACACACTCTTCCCCGAGATTCTTGAGCGTATAGATATCGAGCGTCGACTGGTCGTAGTTATATGTTGGCTCACCCACACTTGCAGTACCTGCCGCCCACCAGTACGATGAAGGTACAAACCTGAGCGCAAATGGATATGAAACACCGGCCAAGCGAGTCGTGTTATCGACTTCTACACCAAGTTCACTCGCGGTCGGAGTTTTGTACGGCACCGATGTATCGCCAAAAAACAAATTAACTTTTTCTTTGGCATAACCCTTGTTGAGTAGTTGCACCGCTGCGTCACGGTCCATGCCGCCTACTCGCACACCGTCAACAACAAGACCAGCCGGGAGTGCATTGGTAGGCACCAGCACCTGCCATATGATATTTCCTAGCAATGCGATCAACACAATTGCTAGTAACGGCACATACCAATGACCCTTAAGCCATTCGACAAACCGCACTGCAGCAGGCGGCTTACCATAGGTGCGTGGCCGAGGTGGTGGCGTATACGACATATCGTGCTGCTGTGAGGATTGGAGGGGCTGAGGATAAGGAGAATTTGGCTGCGGCGCTGTCCATGTATTTTGCGGTGGCGTATACTGCTGAGCCGGCGGCATGGACTGATTTTGCTGAGGCGTCTGCGTGTAGCTATTTTGAGGCGTCTGTGAGTATTGCGGCGCAGCACCGTAACTAGGTGGCGTACCGCCCTGGGGAGGTATTTGTGGCTGAGGTGTTTGCGGTGTTTGTGGATCCATAATAGTTATGCTTATCATACCAGCATATGACAATATTTTGAATAGCCGCTACAGAGTGATATCGAAAAGTCGAGCGACCGTGTCGATAGCTGCCACCTGCTCGCGCGACGTGGCAGTGTCGACTGTGCGCAAAGTTGTACGTTTTTGGCGAAGAGCCTGGCGAAGCCACGCACTATGCGGCTGCTCAGACTCAGGCATATGAGCCATTCGTAGTGAGCGCGCCGAAGTGTCGGTCTTTTCGAGGTAGCCTTTGGCAATAAGGCTGTTGATATGCGCCGCAACTGTTGAGACAGACTTATACTCGAGTGCTCGCATAACTTCCCGGTAGCTCGGTCCGTAGCCGTTGCCTTTTATGAAGCCATCGATGAAACTAAGTAGTTCGTGCTGTTTTTTTGTGGCTCTTGGGTTTTGGGGTGACGCGTTCATCTGACTTGATGATAGCAGACGAGCCGAGCGCGAGTCCAGCTAAGCCCCACCAGTAGAGACTCACTGTGTCATCGGCCCACACAGGTAGCAACAAACCGATAAACGCTAGCCCAATACCAGCCGAGAATAACCCGAGAGACAGCCAGTCTTGCCGAAGCCTCCAAAGGCCCCAGAGCACCAATCCAAATAGCAATAGTTGCAGGGCAACACCCAGCCATCCAGATTCATGTGCCATGAAAAGATACTGATTTTCTATAATGACCGGCTCTTCGGACAGAAGCGACGCAGACCCCGTGCTACCAATGCCCTTACCTAGTGGCGCCTGGCTGGCAGCTTCGATACCTTGCTCCAGCGATTCTATGTGGCCATCATCTGATTTTGTTGGACTCCCACCTACCGGATTATTATGAAACACTAGGTTAGATATAGCAGGCACGTCGCGTAGCTGCAGTAACACCCCCACTACGATAACACTCGCCATAGCCATACTTATCAGGCTATAGACGGCAAGCTTCTTTGGCACAACACTCGCCCATAGTGTCGCGATTCCTAGGGCACCCGCGATCCATGCGCTCCGCGAATAGCTCGCCCATAGCACAATCACGCCGGCGAGTAGTGTCGCAATCACCTGCGCGCGTTTTTTCCAGTTTGTTAGTTGCGACGCACGACGAATCGCCCACGCCCCAGCCACACACAGCACCAACACTGCAAACGCACCGACAGGGTTTGGTCCTCGAAGTGTACTATTGATGCGCACATAATCATGATTGAGGTCGACCGTCAGGTAGGGTTTGATGGTTGCATCGCTATAGCCAATAGAAGCCAGTATGTCTTTCGGGAGCACAAACACCTGCAGCACTCCAAACACTACGATAAACGCAGCACCTACCGCGGCGGCGCGTAGTCCGTACTTGTGTACACCCGGGATGTATCGTGCCGCAACATATAGCTCCACAAAAAACAGATAAAACCGTAGGTCTATAAGCAAACCTGCGAGCTCGCTTACATAGGCGTTGTCAAATAACAGTAGAAGCGCAACATGCACTACTGCAATCGCTGCCACTAGCTGCACAACCTTATCACCTACAACTTGCCGCAACGCGCCCCGTTTATATAGCGACAACAAAATAAGCAACAGGAGCGCGCCCAAAACTAGCTCTTTCCAAGATTTCGCAAGCAGTTCAAGATGTGGCCAATGCGTCTCAATAAACACTGTAGTGGGTGTATGAATAGCCATACCCACGAACACCACAACCACTAGCCATACTATCGTTTGCTCTACTAATCCACGCATGTACCTCTAGTATACGCCAAAAAGTGCTACAATATCAGTACATGCTAGGACGAAATTCTCAGTATTACAGTCTTTTTCTGCTTCTCGTCGACGCATCTGTACTCGTGCTAGCACTTTTGCTTTCGTATGCACTCCGCGTAGGGTACGATGATAGGCCGCTCGTTACCGAGGTGGGCCGCACTGATTATTTTCTAAGCCTGCTATCTATCTTGCCATTTTGGATTGCTACATTTGCACTGCTCGGCCTCTATTCACCCTCCACTTACAATCGTCGCCTTTCGGAATGGGGAAAGATTGCCGCTGGATCGTTCGTCGGCGTACTCTTGATACTAGGTTGGGAATTCGTTACTGGCGAATCTATCCTGCCAGCACGACTCGTAGCCGTATATGCACTGGTTGGCTCATTTGGACTTATTATACTCGAGCGTGAATCGCTCCGTTGGCTGCGAAACACTCTGTTTCGTTATGGTATTGGCACTAGTCGCGTGTTGCTCGTCGGCTCGAGCAGTGCGCTCACCGACCTAGCTGTCAACCTGGCCGATACTAGCCGTAGCGGCTACGAGGTGGTAGCCATAGCCGGTCCAAAACGCCTCGTACCCGAGCAGCTTAATGTATCGCATTATCCACAGGTAGAGTCGGCACTCAAGTTTATCGAGTCAAACCGTATTACCACCATCATCCAGACAGACATGTTTGAAGACGAGACGCGCAACCAGGCAGTGCTTTCTGCTGCACAAACGCGCCACATCAGCTACAACTTCATTCCTGGCCAAGCAGAGTTTTATACCGGTAAAAACACTGTCGATATATTTTTAGGCTATCCTATGATATCTGTCAGCCAGACACCCCTCATAGGCTGGGGCGCCATTGCAAAATCTATCTTCGATACTGTCGCTTCGTTCATACTACTTATAGTCTTATCACCCCTGTTTCTGCTGCTTATTGCGCTGCAAAAGATCCTCAACCCAGGACCAGTATTTTATATCAGTAAGCGGCTAAGTCAGTTTTCTCGCCCCGTCGATCTTATAAAGTTTCGCAGCATGAGCGCAACGTATGGTAAAAAAGACGCGGCCGAAGAATTTCGCGATATGGGTCGTGAAGATTTGGCGCTCGAATACACCAAAAATCGAAAGGTTGAAAACGACCCTCGCATCACTCGTTTTGGTAATTTCCTTCGCAAAACATCACTCGACGAACTGCCACAGCTCGTTAACATATTGCGCGGCGATCTGAGCCTTGTTGGACCAAGGCCAATTTTGCCTCAAGAAGCCAAGTTTTCTCGTAGCAGGGCGGCCCTTTTACATAGCGTCAAGTCGGGTGTGACAGGATTGTGGCAGGTGAGTGGTCGTAGCAATCTGAGCTTCGATGAGCGCATCGAACTCGAACTATTTTACGCACAAAACTGGTCATTTTGGCTCGATATAAAAATTCTCTTTAAAACTATTGCTGTTGTGCTATTTGGACGAGGGGCGAAATAACCATGCCGTCTCGTTCACCAAAAGTTGCCATAGTCTGTGACTTCCTCACCACTATGGGTGGCGCAGAAAACGTCGTGCTTGCCATGCACGAAGCATTTCCCGATGCCCCTATATATACCGCCATGTATAACGAGGACAAATTGCCACTATTTCGAGAGGTCGACGTGCGGCCATCTTCGCTTCAAAAAATCCCAAAGAAACTACGTAAATACTACAAGCTTTTTCCAACCATGGCTGTCAAAGCGATGCGCAAGCTCGACCTGAGCGAATTCGATATTATTCTCACCAGCTCATATTTGCACGCAAACCAAGTCACCAAAACACGATTAGACCAACTCATCATTAGCTACTGCCACACCCCCGCACGTTACTATTGGAGTCATTACGACTTGTACCGAAAAGACCCTGGCTACGGCAAGCTCAACGCACTCATTCGTCCACTCATGCCGCTCATGATCCCCCGCCAGCGCACATTAGATCACGAAGCATCGCAGCAGGTAGACGTGTATCTTGCCAACTCTACCGAAACGCAGGAGCGAATCAAGAAATACTACAACAAACCAAGTACAGTATTGCACCCGCCAGTCGACATCAAACGCTTCACCCCATCGCCAAAACGTGGTGACTACTACGTCACCCTTGGTCGTCAGCTTCCCAATAAACATTTTGATCTGGCTGTCGAAGCGTGCACGCGCCTCGGTGTGCCTCTAAAAGTTTTTGGCAATGGACCGCTGCATGAAAAACTCGTTGCACTTGCTGGGCCAACTGTGGAATTTTACAGCGACCGTTTTGGCGATGCGTCGGATGCAGCCGTCGAAAAAGCACTCAACGGTGCAAAAGGTTTCGTTTTTCCGTCGGACGAGGATTTCGGCATAGTAGCGGTCGAAGCGCTTGCAGCAGGCGCACCGGTGATAGGCTACGACAAAGCAGGCACGCGCGACATCGTGCAGCACGGTGTCAGCGGGGTGATGTTCGGCGAACAAACAGTCGATGCAGTAGTCGAGGCCATCAAGACAGCAGATAAGATGACATTCTTACCAGGCACGCTTCAGCGAAAATCAAAAAGATTCGAAAAAAGCTTATTCATCATGAAGCTACGAAAAATAGTTCACGATCACGCGCAGCGGTAGTTTTTGCCATTACGCCAAGCGTAGCTTATACTGATAAGCATATGCGATATGGAAAAAACGGCTTCACCATCGTCGAACTACTCATAGTTATTGTTGTTATCGGTATTCTAGCGGCTATTACTATCGTGGCGTTCAATGGAGTACAAGAGCGAGCACGCAATACGCAGACCATAGGTGCAGTTAAAGACCTGAAGAGTATTTACATGGCCTACGCCATCCAAAACGGATCATATCCAGGAACAGGCAACTATTGTATCGGTACAGGCTATCAAAGCAACCTCTGCTGGGACAACCGCGCGTACACTACAGATACTACGGCCAATTCGCAGATACTACAGCAAGCAAAATCCATTCCCCAGCCAAGCACAACTCGAGTGTATCGCAACAGCGTGGACGGTTCGAGAGCTGGTGTCTTGTATGTCAACAATTTTAGCTTCCGCTACCAGCTGGAAGGTGCATCGACAGAATGTGGCCTTCCTGGCGCGACTCGAACATTTAGTGCCGGCCAATCCACAGGCCCCGAGTGTTCGCTAGTACTACCAGACCCTGCAACGCTCTGAGTTACCCATCTACCGTTCGAACACACTGTAATGACCGCTTGTTATATTACTTAATGTAGTTAAATTCTTGTAATCACATAATAATTGTGATATAAATTGTATAAATAGGTCAGTGTGTATATAAATCAACGAGAGGATAGCAGCACCCGCGGGGTGCTATTGTAATTCATGAAAAAATCATCCAATACTTCACTAGGAGACGCTGCTGCGCAACTTGAAAAGCAGCTCACTTCGCCTACAGTCACCCTCATACTGGCAAGCGCCACTATCGGCGCTATCGTATATATGGTGTTTCTTCTGCAGCCAGCTTACAGAGGAGATCTCCTTCCCTACCTCATGGTAATAGTTGCGGAGCTCTTTCTGATATGCCATGGCATAGTTTCGTTCTGGACTATCCTTAGTGGCCGTTTCAATCCAAGAAACTTCAATTATCATCATGCTCAAAACAACCTGTTCAACAACCCTCCAGAATCAGCACTCGAGCTCTCTAAAACACCGCTGTATCTTAATGATAAAAAAGTTTCTGTAGATGTATTTATCCCCGTGTACGGAGAAGCCGTCAGTGAAATTAACGCCACCGCACTCGCAGCACGCGACATGTACGGCGCACACCAGACATATATACTCGACGACGGAAAGTCAGATGCCGTAAAAGACATGGCGAAGAGAGTCGGCGTCGGATACATCCGCCGACCAACCAATAACCACGCAAAGGCTGGCAACATTAATTACGCGTTGACACAAACGAAAGGCACCTACTTTATCATTCTCGACGCAGACTTTATCGCCGACAAGCATTTTATCGTAGAAACACTGCCATTCTTTGAAAACAAAAAAGTTGCATTCGTACAGACACCTCAATACTACAGCAATCAGAAAAACTTCGTATCCACTGCAGCCGGATTCATGCAGCATGTTTTTTACTCACTCGTACAGGTTGGCAAAAACCGCTTCAACGCTGCGTTCTGCGTAGGTACAAATGTGATATTTCGCCGAAGTGCGATCGAAAAAATAGGTGGTATTTATTTTCAGTCCAAATCAGAAGACATTTGGACATCACTTATACTGCACGAACAAGGCTATCAATCTGTTTACATCAACAAAGTCCTCGCAATAGGTAAAACGCCAGAAACAATCAAAGCGTACTCGAAACAGCAGCTTCGCTGGGCAACTGGAAGTTTTGAAATCTTCCTCCACAAAAACCCCCTGTTTAACAAAAAGTTGACTGTCGACCAACGTATCCAGTACTTTGCTACCACCGCCTTTTATTTCAATGGATTTGCCGTCGCGACACTATTGCTACTTCCCGCATTACAGATATTCTTCAACATTACGCCGATCGCTCTAGATATTCCGTTTTACCAGTGGGCGCTTTTGTACTCGGGCTTCTATGTCACGCAAATCATTTTATCAATGTACACCATGGGCGGCCTCAAGGTAGAGACACTCATGCTGTCAGCAGCTTCATTCCCTATTTACATCAAAGCGTTCTTCAATGCCCTGTTCAAGCGAGATGAAGCATGGCAGGCAACAAACCGTGTCGACAGCTACGACTCACCGTTTAACTACATCCGCATTCAAACCTACATTTTTATCTTTCTACTGCTCACAACTGCAGTAGGTGTATGGAAGAGCGTCTACACCAGTGAGTTTTCAGTATCTATTGCGTGGTGTGCACTCAATACCTACATCTTCGGATACTTTATATTCGTTGCCATGCGAGAATCATCCCAGATGCGCCGAAGCACCAAGAAAATAAGCAAGCACAATAATCGAGCCCCATCATATATCAAGAAGGAGATAAAGGCATGAAGTTTACAACACGATTAAAATTTATATTTGGCATACTTGTTACCATTGCAGCTTGTGCATCACTATTTGTATACCTAGACTACTCTATGTCTCGGGTCAGCTCCGTGGAAGCACAGCTCGACTCTGACTATTTTGCTGTTGGCATAGACTACTCTGGTATTGTCGAAGAACAGCTAGTGGAAGAGGGTGACTATATCAAGAAAAACGATCCTTTGTTTGAAATACGAAGCTCTACACTCACAGAAGCAATCAAAAATGACGAGGTAGCAAAATCTTCATTGTTATACCGCGTAACAGATGATGGAACCGTCTTGATTTCTGCAGCAGCTGCTGGTCGTGTTCAGACTATCAACTACCGACAAGGTGCATTTGTTCCTGCCAATAGTGAAATAGCTATCGTTAACTCAGAAAATGCATTGTACGTGCGTGCGACGTACAAGTTGTCATCCCCAGACTATGCAAGGATTAGCAACAAGAGTAAACTATCAATAACACTACCCGACAATAAGAAAATCGAGGGCTCCGTGTACGATATATCACTCGACACCAGCGACAAAGAAGTACTCACCACGGTGCGTGCCAGCATAGACCAAGAAGCCGTCAATCGCGTCGCATTTTCGGTTGGCACACCTGTAGAGTCAACTCTCTTTCTCGACACCGACACGTGGTACAACCGTATTTCTTCTGCAATCACTAGCCTCCTTGAGCCCGGCGCAAAGAAATAGTTTCATGAAAAAAGTGATTGCCATTGCAGTAGTAGCACTCTTGATTGTCGTAGCGGCATTTGCTTACCTGCGCATCACGGATTCTATGCAACCGCAGCGCAATCACCCAAGCATAGTTAATACATCTACGCTAGGTGCCCTCCCGCAAAAAGATGCCAGCGGCATCGACACAAGTCATCTCGAAGAAGGTGTTACACCCCCTACTAACAAATGGTTTAGCGGCCTCGCACTACAAAAAGAACCCAAACCCGTGTTCCCTTTGCCCCAGAGTTTCCTCGCGAAGGAAGATTCGTTTGAGCTCGGACTACCTGTCGTTGACACTACCGCAAAGACGATTTTCGGTGCTCATCGACCAGACGTGCAAGTAGTAGTAAAAGATGCTACTTCTTACAAAGTAAGCCGCTACGACGAACTCACCGTAGACCTCACGTATTACAACAACAAAGAACCTCTCGGCACCCTCACACTTACAGCCGGTTCTCCCTTGATGTTCTTTGTTGCCACACAAAAAACATCTCTTTCGGTAAGCACGACAGAAAAGCCGTCTGTCGAAAATAATGCTGCGAAAATAAAACTTCCTACAGCAACAACCCACATTGCAGCATTTGAAAATGCGTCGGTCACCGCATCCACAAGTGAAGTGACGGCAACTATACCCGCAGAAGGATTTGTGACACTCTACCAATTACCGAATAGTAGCAAAGATGTACTTTCGGCAGTAGCTGGCAATCGAGTCACAGGAAGCGATGTTGAATTCGCACAGGCCGATGAAACCTACGAAACATCACTCTCGCTACACACCGCCAACAGCAAGCCAACAGCACTCGGGCTATTACCACACCATACGAGCAAACAGAAAACAACATCAGCCCTGCAGTACGAAACAATCTACGGCCCTTCGAAAGTTTCTTTGGATAATAACTTTCGCTTTACTACTCCTGTCATCAACTCGCTAGAGTCTCTGGATGTATCTACACTCAGTGCTGCAGACAAAGACCTGCTTGTGACAACGTTGCGGCGCGACATCAACGCCACGACATTTGCTGCCGAAGATTCATATTTTGGTGGCAAAGGACTATACCGCGCAGCCCAGCTACTCGAACTTGCACATCAGCTCGACGAAACACAGATAGCAGCCAGCATTCAGCAAAAGTTGCGCCGCGAAATGGTAGCGTGGCTTTCTATCTCGCCACGCGAAAAAAAGAGCTTCTACTACGATACTCGCGTCAATGGTATTGTTGGCCAGACCATTGCTTTTGGCTCAGAAGAGTTCAATGATCATCATTTCCACTATGGCTATTTCATCTACGCAGCAAGTGTACTTGCAAAATACGACGCTGATTTTCTCAACCAACACAAAGATATGATCAACCTGCTGGTTGCTGATATCGCCAACTACAACAAAGATGAAACATTGCCGCTACGCCGATCGTTTGATCCTTACACGGGCCACTCCTGGGCATCGGGAAGCTCTCCGTTTGGCGATGGAAATAACCAGGAGTCATCATCTGAGGCTATCAATGCCTGGGTGGGGGTGAACCTATGGGCGTCGCAAACCAAAAATTCAGCACTGAAAGAACAAGCTTCGTGGATGCTCAGCAACGAAGTAGCGAGTACTGCAGCATACTGGATGAACTTCGATACAACGCAGCCCGCTTACGATGGCTACGAACACGAGGTCGTGTCGCTCAACTGGGGCGGCAAGCGAGACTACGGTACATTTTTCAGCGCCGAACCAAACGCTATGCTTGGTATTCTTCTCATACCTATGAGTCCTACTACGATATACCAGTCGGCATACGGCGATCGCATTGCCAGGCATGTAGAAGAGGCGCTACCAACCATGGATACAAAAGCCCAATTTGCCGATTACATATTGATGTACTCAGCGCTCGGCGGCACAACAGACCAGCTCGACATAGCGAAAGACATGCCAGATGAAACTATCGACGGAGCAAATTCTCGTAGTTATCTGTACGCCTGGATTATGAGCAGAAAATAGCTTACTCGACAGTGACGCTCTTTGCTAGATTCCGCGGCTGGTCCACATCACTGCCTCGTGCTGCCGCAATATAATACGCGAGCAGCTGCGATATCACGTTGAATAGCAATGGTGTGAGTTGCTCGAGCTTACTATGTACACGTACGACTGTTTCTGCCTCCACTTTTCGGGTGGTATCGGTGATAGCAATAACGTGCGCACCGCGTGCATTCATCTCAATGAGGTTGCTCTGAGATTTCTCGTATAGCCAGTTGTCGAGTAAATAAAATACTTCAAAAAAGCTGTCGTCAACCAGTGCGATAGGCCCGTGTTTCAGCTCGCCAGCCGGATACCCTTCGGCAG
>Ga0076292_125_pt1 | contig 10762 bp, 5 predicted proteins | sample RifGroC2_FD_67791 | JGI IMG/M metagenome (GOLD analysis project Ga0076292, IMG submission 67791) | Candidatus Saccharibacteria bacterium GW2011_GWC2_48_9
GAGACAATCAGATGGGTTCTACTCCGTACGTAACCCAGTCAGTGGAAAGTTTCTAGACGTTGCAAACGCAAGTAGCAAGGCTGGGGCTGCGGTGCAGATTTGGACGGGAAATGACTCTTGTGCACAGCGATGGAAGCCCGTTTTCGAAAAGAACAAATACGTCCTAGCAAATAAGTGCTCGGGCTATATACTTGACCTTACCGGAGGGAGGACTTCACGCGGATCCAAGGTGCAGATTTGGGATAGTAATGGAACTGGTGCACAGAAGTGGGAATTCAGAGCGACAAATAAAAATTCCGTTGCGAGTGGAGTATACACTGTAGTTACCCCAACGAATAAAGCGTTAGAAATAGCTGGCGGCCAGACCGCAAATGGAACAATGACTCAGATTTGGGATAGTAATGGAACTGGTGCACAGAAGTGGGAATTTAAGAGACAATCAGACAATCTGTATAGTATCAGAAATCTTGCGAGCAACAGCTATCTCGACGTTAAGAACGCCGACACGAAAGCTGGAGCAAAGGTTCATATTATGCCAAGCACAGGTAGTTGCGCGCAGCGCTGGGAAGTTCTACGCAATAGCGACGGTTCTCACAAGATTAAATCCTCGTGCGCACATGGCCTATCTCTTGATATCGCAGGTGGTCTTATAGGTCAGAATGGATCAGCAGCACAAATGTACACCTCCAATACTTCTGGTGCGCAGAAGTGGACGCTCACAAGCACACCTCCCTTGGAAGATGGCACGTACTCACTGTCGACACCTGGCAATAAATCTCTCGACCTCACCAATGGACAAACCTCAAATGGCACGAGAGTGCAGATTTGGGATAGTAATGGAACTGGTGCACAGAAGTGGGAATTTAAGAGACAACCAGTCAGTGGAAAGTTTCTAGACGTTGCAAACGCAAGTAGCAAGGCTGGGGCTGCGGTGCAGATCATGCAAGGTACGGGCAGTTGTGCTCAACTCTGGGAGTTAACACGTAACAGCGACTCCACTCTCAGTATCTCCACAGCCTGTACTGCTAGATTGTCCCTAGATGTTGCCGGAGGAAAAGTTGGCGTAAGAGGGGCATCAGTTCAGACGTTTACGTCAAACACTTCTGGCGCGCAAAAATGGCTGCCAATCCCCTAGCTACATATAGTATTATTTACTTACTTATCAATGGACTTATTGAATCTTTCAGCTCAGTGTTCACATCCCTTACCTTTGCATTAGGAAGATACCAGTTTGGCTCAGACCTCACGAGATACGACAACATTCCACCACCCTGAGACAGTATGTAGAAACATACACCCAAAAGCATAATCTTTGCAATCCGAGCTTCTTTGAGAAGTACATTTGCAAGATAAACCCCTAAGGATAGAAAGAGAGGTAATACATAAATTAAGTATCGCGCTTGATTAGCAAACACCTCGTTATACGCATAATAACTTCTTGTGTTATAAAGGAGCAGAGCTACTATCGTACATATAGAGAGTACAAGCGCTGCGCTCATGTAGTCATTCCTAGGAATATACCTATACCCCACCGCAAATATGAACAATAGAACTACGAAGCCAAACCCTATCGCGCTATATATAATTGCCAGTGGTGCGGGCCCCTTTGCACCTTCCTCAGTATTCACAGCAACATATCCAAAACCTAATGTCATCGACTTAAACCAGTGAAAGATAACATAGTCAGCTAAAGGCATTGGAGTTCTCTCGTCTACGGTCTGTCTAGAGGTATAGTTTCTTTGGAATATTTCGTTTTTTAGACACACTTGCGTAGAGAGAGTCTTTTCGCACTTTGGACTGGGGCTACCGTAAATAATTATATTTTTGACATATACGGAACAGAACACTATTATCAATCCGGTCGCAACTATTCCAAGGAGCCATAGAGTTATTTTTGATGCAATATTATACTTTTGATTAAATTCCTTTTTGTAGCCACTCAATAAGTTTTTAAATCCATGTCTTTTAATAAGAATGCCTGCTGTAAGTAGCACGCCCGCTAAGAAAATCGGCAAAAAAGTGTATTTCATCAAGCTTGCAGCACACCCTACGGAAATAAGTATCAATAGATGCTTTATGCGCGTGCCTTTTTTAAATGCCAATACAGACGCACAGGACCATACAAACACAGGGAATAAAAGAAAGATAGCATTATCGTAGTTGATGGTAGCAGCCACATAGGTTGTCATTGGTAGCCCAGCAAAAACGAGCAGTCCCAAGTTTACAGCACCTTGCGGTATGTTTGCTTTTCGGAGCAAATGAGCAAATACAAATAAGCCAGATATCACCAGTAGGATGTTTGTGTACCTCAAGAGCACTACCTGCACCATAAGAGAATCCGTAAAAAGCTGTATAAATCTTAGCGGCAAGCTCAACAAGAAGTGGTACAAAAGACCAGATTCATTTGCGAGGTCTCGGTAATAGTCTATACCTGCAGACTCATTTGTCAGGAACGGTAGCCACTTGTCTGTAAAGGCTTGAGCCAGATCAAAATGAAATTTTTCATCAAATAACATAGGGTAATAGAAGCTAGTTGCAAACCAGGCTGCCTGCAAAGAGAATATCCCTATTACCGCATAGAAAAAGAGTTTAGAACTAACAAATCGAAAAATGTATGCAATTGCCACCCAAGAACTCAACTTTCCAGTCATACGCAACAATCCCAATTTTACGCTAGAGATGCGACGACCGACCACAGATGTCTCGCTGCTTCTCATTATATTCGTACCTTGTTTCTCTTTTTTCACACTACTCCAGATTATACACCACTTTATAGGTACGAAGCCAAGTGCATATTGTCATTTCTTTGCACCCATACTACAGTATTAAGAGATGAAGAAAATACTTATATCAACTTCGATTATCTTAATTATAGTAGTAGGTTTGCTTATTGGATATTTTTTACTCTCCTCACCCGCCGCACAGGCCACCAATACCGCCAACAGGTTCATGGCTGCCTTGCTTGAAAATAACCCCGAGAAAGTGTCGGAACTACTAAAAGATACGGATATTGAAACAAACAATTCCAATATATACCAAAGAAACTACAGACTGCTTCATACCAGCAAGGACGATGCGACAAACGGCGAATTTTATCTACTATACGAGTTCACCGATAACACATATCCTACAAAAATACGTGTTTCTGCAAGAGGTGATACAATCACGGCCGTGAAATCGGGCTCAAGAATTGGGAAAATACCCTCCGAAGATAAAGCCGAAGAGATAAACGTAAATACAGAAACATCTACCTGTCTATCTAGAGATGACTTAGTGTATATTGACTCAAGGAGTATTTACGCGCGCTATATCCGTGGTGCGACTATGATATTCTTACCGGAAACCTCGAACTACCAGACCAACACCGGCGGCGGGTTACTTTTAGATAGGATGGCAGATTTTTATAAAAAAGCTGCTGAGAAAGATTTCATATTCGAATTAAAAGGCTACATGCAAACATCGGGTCTGGCTCCTGAAGATCGAGAACGCAGAGATAACCTTTTTCAACAGAGAGCAACAAAACTACAAAAAGATCTTGTTGAGCGAGATGTACCCCTAGACAGAATCACTATAGCTGAGGTTTATAATTACTACATGCCAGAGCAAGCGACTGAAGTTGACAATCCGTCATATGTTGACATAAACGTAGTCAATCGTTGTATCGATGCGTAGAGAGTACAAAGACATGTCAGCCTACTTTTAATGGTATAATGTAAAAGATGCAAAAACGTTGCTTGATAATATCTTATGGACCTGTACCAACTCCTGAGCACCAGACGGTAGAGGGTGGCGGTATGCGCGCATGGGGACTAGCTAAGGGCCTCCAGGCAAACGGCACAGAAGCTACTGTCGCCATAAGTGCTAATTTCCCTCTGTCTCTTGATTCACATGATGGTATTAAACTTATCGCTTGGAAGTTAGATGCGGAATTCATCAAGATGATGAATTCGTACGATGCAGTTATAGTAAGTTACTGCATGGGAGATGTGTCTGTATTTGTTGCCGACAATATCAGCGACGACACACAGCTTATTCTCGACTGCTACGTCCCTATTTATATTGAAGTGTCAGCCCGTGATGCAAAAGATATGGATGTCGAGTACGTCAACTACATGTCAGACCTCCGCCGCCACAACCGGACACTTAAACGAGGTGATTATTTTCTCTATGCTAATCCAGCTCAGGAACAACTCTATAGCGGAGTTCTCTCTGCCCTCGGTATCATCAACCCGTATTCATACCGTAACACTCGGTTAATCTATGCTCCGTTCGGTATTCACCGTGACGCAATCACGACCTCAGCAAATCCTTACCGTGATATAGATATACAGGAAGATGACTTTGTTGTATTGTGGTTTGGAGGTATCTATCCTTGGTTCAGAATTGAAGAATATTTAGACGCAATTAAAAAGCTATCGTCCAATAAAAAATTAAAATTTGTTTTTGTTGGTGGGAAAAATCCTTTCAATGCAAATGAGGATATAGCGCGACAATATAACAAAACGGTCGAGTTTGCACACGCCAACAAACTTTTCGACAAGAACATGCATTTTGTTGACTGGGTAGATTTTGATACACGAATCAACTGGTTTAGGGGCGCAAACGTCATAATCAGCCTGAATCAGCCTGGGGCAGAAAATAAATACTCATGGCGCACGCGTGTCATGGACTTCGTATGGGGTGAAGCGGCAACCATCACGAACGGCGGAGACCCGTTGAGCGAAGAGATGATTATAAATAATGCAGCACTCAGGCTTGATTCGCTCTCTGCTTCTACTATAGCCAATTCTATCGAGCAATTGCAGCAACATCCCAAACAACTCAAGCAGATTCAAGCAAACGTCAAGAAGCTTAAAGATAAGTATTACTGGGATGTGATAACGTCAGAAATTAAAGATGTAATTGAGAAAAACACTCATCCATACAAGGATGAGTCCAATCTACGACAACTAGCAGGACTCGATGGAGAACCGTCCGTGTCACCTATTGCCAACTCGAGTAAATTACATAAAGTAGCAAAACTTCCGGTGAAAGTTGTACGTAAAATACGACAAAAGGGTCTGAAATCCACTACCAAGGTTGCGTTCGATATTATTACGACTCAAGCTCGACAAAGAATTAATACGAAGCGTGAAAAGCAGTTTGTATTTATATCTCACCCAATCGACAACACCGGCGCACCAGCAGTATTACTACAAATGGTAGAAGAGTATGTAAATAAATATGGCTCTTCTAGAGTGCGCGTCTTCGCACCCGGCATAACCAAAAATCAAGAAAACGTTTTGAAGTCGCATGGTATTAAGGTGGAGAAAGCCGTATACGGAGCAAGCTTTAGATTTATACGCCTACAGCTTGGCTTGCAATCCGATGACGTAGTTATTATGAATACTATAGCAATATACGACAGCTACCGCGACTTTATTCTTCTTTGGCTCAAAATAGGTAAGCTAAAGAAGGCATATTGGTTTATTCATGAAGATCCGGCGCAGATATCTATAATAAATCCGGGGTTCCTATCTTCAGAGAACATCAACCGCATCAAATCACTCACGGAGACACAGAAGCTTACCCTGTTATACCCATCTCAAAGAACTTGCGACGAGTATAAAAAGATATTAAGCACCAATACGGGGAGTCTCATTAACCTTCAGGTTTCTGTAGATGAAAAATACAAAAAAGATCGATCTGAAAAAGATTTTGAGACGATAAATATCCTGCTATCCGGAACATCGTCAGACGGCCGAAAAGGTCAGTTACTCGCACTAAGTGCCCTGCAGGAATTCCTTGATAAACATTACCAAGGAAACCAAGCCATCTATAGAAAAGTTCATCTTCACCTGGTAGCAGTCACTGACTCGGACTATATATCTCAACAAGTTCGATGGATAGCTCAATCCGCCCTTAGTGACTATGTATCGGTATATAAACCAATGCCCAAAGAAGATGCCATGGGAATATCCAGTCAGTGCAATACGGTACTTTGTTGCTCTCTCAATGAAACATTTGGCCTGTATATTGCCGAGGGGATGCTCATGGGTCATATAGTGCTGAGAAACAGCTCTGCTGGCGTGGACGAGCAACTACAAGAAGGTAAGAATGGTTATTTGATCGACCATACTGATATAAAAAGCATTTCTGCAGCTATAGAGAAGGTAGCTAACAAAAGTTCACTGTCAAACCAAGAGCTGCTGAAGATGAGCAAAAAGTCTAAAAATATAATGACCGACTTCACTAGGCACTCGTATATTGAGCAAATAGACGCTCTTTAACGTACTTACTCGGAATAAATTCTTTATTCTTTCCGATTTATACACCCAATTCCAAGCTCAGAATCTCAATACGCGCATAACACGGCCTTGAATTCGATTTAGTCAACCATATCACTGGACTATACACAACAACCGCTCAACATGTATTTACAAAGAATGAAGTGGGCAAACTACTTATTGTGATTTTTCACACGAGATAAGGGTGATATCATAAGGCGCCCTAATCTATATGCGTGCGAAACCCTTATATCATGCAGCTCCTTTGTTAGGGTATCTATGTTCTGCACCTGCTGAGTTGCTTGACTCTCTAGCTCTTTTATCTTTTCACTACTATGTGTTATGATTTTCGCCTGTTCGTCTATGAACTCATCTCGTTTTTTGCCCACCGAAATAGGAAGGTCTACAGGATTAACAAGAGTTGGGTATTTTTTCTCCCATTTGGATAAAATTGAAATGAATACTCGCATATCATCCCAGTATAAGCGAGATGTTCCCCTCGTATTTCTTCTAACTCGATAATTTATATAGCATTCATTTGCTAACTTAAACTTCTTACCCGCCAGTGCAAGCCCCAAGAAGAAGTCCCAATCCTCTGCAACCTCTTCGCTTTCGAATCTGTGACCCTTGATAGCATCGAGGCGTATAAGCGACTCTGACGTGCAGTGTATCTGTTGCTCAATAAGTAGCTGCAAGTCAAATTCAGGGTACTTCTTGCTGTACTTAGCGTCACCAAAAACATGCCAATTTGGATAGACGACATCGGCGTCATTCTTCTGAGCCACCCCAACCATCTGTTTAACATAATCCTTATCGAAGAAGTCGTCTGCGTCAAGAAAGAAAAAGAAGTCTCCTTTTGCTAATTTTAATGCTTCATTTCTCGTATATACAATCCCTTTATTTTTACGGGATATCATTTTTATTTTTGTTGCATACCTACTAATAATCGCGACAGAGTTATCTGTTGAACCATCATCTATCACAATTACTTCTAGGTGATCATAAGATTGATCGAGCGCACTCTCAATAGCCTGTGCAACGTATTCAGCATAGTTATAGCAGGTGATTGCAATTGTTACCAACGGCTGGCTCATACTAATCCCATTCTATCAGAATATTATAGTATTACTTTGCGATTGCGCTCAAAAGCCATGCACCGCTACTCGCCCTAGTATGTTTCATTTTCTTGTTTACACTGTGCCAGTCAATAGGCTCTAGACTCTCCATACTAAAGTCTGCTAAGTTGGTCTCCTCTACAAATCTACCGCTTATACCGTATGCATCAAGGAAGTTTTTGATTCTCGTTAGACCACCAGACTCGCGTCCTATTATAATAAAATCTGTATTATTAATAACTGAGAACATCATGCCATGAAATGAGTTCGTGACAACCAGCTCTGAATCACGATAACCTTTAAGCCATAGCTCTACTGGTGGAAGTATGTCGTCCTCCGATCCGCTATGCGCACGAATACTCGTAACTGGCTGTTTTCGCTCATCTTGTATCTTTTCAACAAACCTCAATAGGTCCGGCGTTTCACCCAAGACGTATGTAAATATAGGATTTATCTGTTCACTCTTCACACTTGAAGATTCAATAAGTTGTGAGTATTCTTCTGCGTCAAGAAGAAGAGTTGGATCAACTACCTCAGCTACATCGTCTATGCCCCATGTTTTTTTGATCAAATCGACACCAGATTTCTCACGTACCGATATATGATCAAACGACTCAATATATGGCTTTATATATTCCACATCTTCATTACTCATAACATCTTTAATTTTGTCGTTCCCAAAACTTGCGGCATATGAAATTCGTTTTACCTTGCGACCCTTTAAAAAATTAAAGAAGTAATACCCTAGAATCTCTCTATCACTCCACCAATTACGCCACGTTTGATCGGACCCAACTATGTATTTTTTATACTGGTCCCTTGGATCAAATGGCTTAATCCATATATTCTTGTTTACAAAATTAATCATATTCTCTAACCTATACGATTCGGGGTATATTTCACGAAAAGGCGGAGTGTACCAATATGGCTTCTGAGCGTTAATTATACGCTTCAGAGCTCTCACGGGAGTTTTGAGACGCCTCTTTCTACCTACACGGTACATATCTTGCATGGAGGAATATGGATCGACATAAGACACAAAATTATATCCGTTATTTCGTAAGTATTTTTGTGTTGCATAGCGCTGTATAACGTTTCCGTAGTTGAAATATCCAGTCAGTGTCAAAATCGCCCCGTCGGCTTTACTGTACTCTAACTCATCAAGTGTCCTGCTAACTTTAGACAAAGATCTTTTCACCCTAGTGCGAACTTTAGCATCTACCCTGAGCTGCCTAAGCCGAGTCCTAATTCGCACTTTCATACGAATTTGTTCGATTGTTGATATATTTTGCGTTACCACACTAGTGCTATCATGCTGCTGATCCGGGATGGCAACTTCAATGCTGAAATCATGAATCTTTTTAACTTCAGTTAAAATATGATCTACCGGATATCTAAAAGATTTACATACACCGCTATTATCATCGAAATAACCGGCGGATATAAAGGTAATAATTTTTTCATTATCCGGAATATCTAGCATTCCTCGAATTTTGAAATCTCGTTCGGTTTCAAACATAGCGTGGAGTGGACATCCTGCTAGATTCTTAAATTCAAGAGCATACAGAATAGACATTGCAAAAAGACCCCCGTCTATATATCCCTGATTTCTCTCGTTCGCTCCTACATAACTATTGTCATCGGCAGTCACAAGGAATAGAACCGGTGGGGTGTCGTAGTAAGCAATACCACCCTGTACCTCCAAAATTTTCGCGATAATGTCCTTATCGTACATCACACGAACTCGAACAGGCTGACGGTTGCATACTGTCGGTGTTTTAGTTGCTATCGCTATAACTTCTTCTATTTCTTTCTTCGCTACAGGTTTATTCGCATAAGTCCTTATTGCAAACCTGCCTTCGGCAAGATCTTTAAAGTTCTTTGTACTATTATTCTTCTTATCAGAGATAGACACAAAAAATGCTCCGCCAATATCAGAGTTATCGGTATGAATAATATCGAGTAGTGAATCTCCAAGAATGTCATCTATTTCAGCTTGATATTCCGTACCTCTATGCCTCTCGTAGAATGCCTTTAGTACTGAAATCGTATTGATATATGCTTTATGGTTTTTATCGTAGCCTTTGTACAGGTAGATATCAATGAACCCCCTCAAGAGCCCAATTACCATGAATCCGTGACCAATTTCAAATTTCTCGTTGCTTAAACTCTTTTCCAATGAATGTGAGGAGAATATCATCCTAGTGGCTAATTGGGTTTGGTTTGCTAGATCTGCGCTAGTGAAATGCGACTTATGAAACCTTTCTCTATCGCGGTCATACAATCGAGTCAGTTCGTCTCTACCATCCTGCACATCAACAAAAACCTTTTCATTAACGTGCTTAAATCTCTGAGTGATTAACCCCTTATACGCAAGACGCTCATCTTTCGATATATTCATCTTCTCAAGAGTATCGTTGTATATTTTCTCTATCTCTCGCTCTCTAAATATATTTGTTCTGTCATCCCTGACAGTTCGAGAGTGGCTATCACTATGGCGTACTATAGTTACAAGTGATTCGTTAAGGTAACCCACTACTGCCCTATGCCATAGTGGCAGAAATAGTTGAATATTTTGCCCAGCTTTCGCCTCGGAGATATGCAAATCCTGATTAATATCTTTGAAAAATGGTGCCCGAATAAAATACGCAGGAGTCCATATGTAATTACTATTGAGTAGCATATTCATAAACAAGTTTTTTTGTTTAGAATTCGACTCGTCCCTGAGAGTATCAACTATGTTATAGTAGTCAACATCCTCTACTACGTCCGTATCTGAATATACTGCGTCAAAGTTTTTATTCTTTTCAAGAAAGTCCACTCTTTTTTGTATCGAGTCTTCATTCAGGAAGTCATCTGCGTCTATAAATGTCAGATAATCACCCGTAAAATATTTAAGCCCTTCATTTATCGCACTGGCTGCGCCGCCATTATTCTTAGCGATGACTCGATACTCTATGTGTTTATTTTTAAATTTTTCTCTATACTCATTCAAGATTGATAGTGAATTATCTTCCGACCCATCATCTACTATAATGAACTCTAATGCCTGGTAATTCTGATTTAGAATTGAATCTAGAAGTTTATGAAGATACTTTTCACCATTAAAACATGGTGTTAATATACTCACTTTAGGTGCTGTTGAGCTAGACTTCACTTCTGCTGGCCTTTACTTGTTCCCTCATTTTCCAAAGTTTATCGTATTGCGATGCAGTATAAGTATCAAAGTGAATGATATCGTGATATCTAGCGTAGTACTCACTCCTATCGCCCCTCCTAATCAAGAGGGTAGCGGAATATCCTCCGCTTGGCAGTATATTGTCTAAATCAATCCGAATATGCTGCGTATTATTCTTTTGAATAGATACGTTTATATTATTG
>Ga0076292_133_pt1 | contig 10321 bp, 10 predicted proteins | sample RifGroC2_FD_67791 | JGI IMG/M metagenome (GOLD analysis project Ga0076292, IMG submission 67791) | Candidatus Saccharibacteria bacterium GW2011_GWC2_48_9
AGGTACGCCGCAATCCCTTCACTCTTGTCGATAGTGGACAGTACCTCTTCGTCGTTGAGTACATTCGAGCCATTTGGAGGAAATACCGGATGATGCGAAAACAATATAACCCGCTCATTTTGCGCACGCGCCTCGGCGATTTGCAAAGTCAGCCACTCAAGCTGTGCGTCACTTACGCCGCCGTTCCAGCTTTTTGCCTGCAGCACACCAGCATCAATGTACCGCTGAAGGTATTTCGCACCATCCTCGTACGCAGGTGTATCTTTTACATGCTTGATCACGCCCAGCTCGTTTGTGTCGAGTACAATAAATCGGTGGCCAGCAACTACCTTTGAGTAGTACGGCGCAGTTAATCCGTAAAGTTGCAGTATGTCTTGCTCACTACATTGTGCTTTCCAGTATTCATGATTGCCGAGTACATGCCAAAACGGTGCGTGTGCTCGAGCGGCTATCTCCAATGCTGGCGGAGCGTATTTGGTGACATGCTCGTCAACGAAATCACCGAGGTGTACGATAAACTCAAGTTCTTGTGTATTGAAAAAATCGATCGTTTCTTCGAGCTTTCCCAGGGACTCCCGATAATGATTATCATGTATGTGGCGGTCGTCCGATCCAAGCGCGGTTGTATTATCGCGATCAGCGTACTGACAGTCTGCCACAACGCCGAAAGAAAAAAGTAGTGTACTCATGCGTAGTAGTATACCGCGTAACAGGCCATGGTGACCATATCAATTCTGCGCAACATCTAGACTATGCCGCTGCATGAATTCATATGATCTTAAGCTCAATCGTTAGACGCTCGAGGGAGTTATTATAACTGAATAATACTGTTCACTCCTGTCGCTTACTGGAGATATAGACAAAATTCTAGCGTAATTCCGAAATGCTACATCGCGTCTGTTCGGTCGTATCTCTATAGCGAATCGTCACCGTGTCGTCTTCGAGTGTATCAAAGTCGATCACTACACAATACGGTGTGCCGATTTCGTCTTGGCGGCGGTAGCGTTTGCCAATATTTCCGTTGTCATCCCACATTACCGCTCCGTGCTTTTTCTTGAGTATACTGTACACTTCTCGAGCTTTTTCGACTAGCTCTGGTTTGTTTTTGAGCAGCGGACTTACCGCGTATTTCACTGGCGCAAGATGCTCCGGAAACTTCATCACGACGCGCTTCTCACCGTTCACTTCGTCTTCGGTATAGGCTGCAGACAGCACGGCCATGAGCGCGCGCTCGACGCCAAACGATGGTTCGATAACATGTGGAATAAATTTCGTATTCGTGCCCTTGATGGTGTACTCCATACCGCGCCCACCCACTCGTTGAATATTGCCGAGGTCGAAATCGGTACGATACGCTAAGCCAAGCAGCTCTTCTTTACCGATAGGAAAATCATACTCAATGTCGATCGTGCGCTTGCTGTAGTGTGCACGATCTTCGGCTGGCACTTCAAGCTCGTGAATATTCTCGAGCGGTAGTCCAAGCGCTTCGAGATACGCATAAATATCTTTCAAGAGTGCATCAAACGAAGCCTCCCACTCACCTGGGTCCACAAAATATTCTATCTCCATTTGTTCAAACTCACGCGAACGGAAAATAAAATCTCGCGGCGAAATCTCGTTGCGGAATGCTTTGCCTTGTTGCGCCAAGCCAAACGGAAGGTCCGGATAGAAGCTGTCGACAACGTTTTTGTAGTTAGTGAAGATACCTTGGGCGGTTTCTGGACGTAAATAGCTAACCGACCTCTCGTCATGTGTTGCACCTACGTGCGTCTCAAACATCATATTAAAAGTGCGCGACTTGCTGAGCGGATTGCCATCCGGACTCTTTATGCCATTCGTTTCAATAGCTTCATCCATTTGCGCCATCGTCATACCTTCAGCATCTACACCTGCATCTTTTAGTATATGATCGGTACGAAACCGTCGATGATTTAACGTATCCTCGCAAAGTGGGTCGACAAATGTATCGACATGCCCACTCGCCTGCCAAACTTTTTGGTTCATCAATATCGCCGCATCGACGCCAAACATATCCTCGCGATCTTCGACAAACATTTTCCACCAAAGATTCATGATATTTCGCTTGAGCGTCACACCAAGTGGTCCGTAGTCCCAAGTACCACTCAGGCCTCCATACACGTCGCTACCGGGGTAGATAAACCCTCGACGCTTCGCCAGACTTACTATATTTTCCATTTTTTCGTTCTTAGATTGCTTTGCCATACTACAGTGTAGTATATCATAGCTCTCCCTGGGGTCAGAGGCGTGTTCCGTGCGTGCACAAAAAAGTATTTGCAACTCGTGCGTGCGGGTGTATAATCAACTTGCTTCGCATGATCGACACAACCGACACAGCCGAAGGAGAGAAATGGCAATTTTGAGCACGTTCCGCTCGACAAACCCGATGACGACCCATCTGTGCAATCTGGCCCAAAAGGTCAGCGCTTCGCAGCAAGCGGATGACGAGTTTGTCGCCGCTATGAACAGCGCACGGAACCAGCGTGTCTTATGGCAAGAGCTGCGCCACAGATCGTGCGCATGCGACCGCTACACCAACCTGCTGCCACTTCACCGCGCGTTCATGCGCTTGAAGTCCAACGAATCCTCTCCCGCCGGCATTCGATCTGCCCAGCTATTCTTTGTGCGGCTTGCCGTACGCACGCCCGATGCGCTGACAACGGTTCATCAAGAACTGCGGTTCACTCCGCAGCAACTGTGGACGCTGTACGCGCACCTCGGGTGGCGGGTCTACCTGGCGACAATGCTGGGCGAGATGAGCCTGGCGTATTCGCATCAGTGCAAAAAGTAGTCGCACAAAGACAATTGCCCTCACCCACTGCATACTGGGTGAGGGCAAAGTCTTTTCTAGTCAACAGACGCATGCTGATGTGCAGTAGCCGACACCACGACCAAGTAGTCACCCAAGCCACTCACGTGTCGGGCTACGTGCAATGGACGCTCGCTGAGTAGTCGAAGAATCTTGACGTGGTTTGCCGTGATATCACCAGATTCGTATGGCACGAGTGCTTTTTCGCCCACATCATATCTGTACCGTGCTTCGGGCGTGAGCGGCTGGCCATACGCATCGCGCTGAGCACTCAGTTCGTCTCCCATAAGCTGGCTGTAGTGAATATAGAACCATGCTTTTGTTAGCGCCAGGCTCGTCTGTGGATCATTGAGCCCCATAAGCACTTCCTTGGTAATCGTATACCAATCGGGACTATCGCTATGTTCACTTCCGCGCGCGATCAACTTAAGTACTTCGTAACTAAGCATGAGGCGGTCATAATCTCCTAAAATTTCTCGGTATGACTGCACCATTCGTGCCGAGCCTAATATCAGCAAGTCGCCCTTACCGGGTCTCAGTAGCACTTCTGTGTCGGCGAGAAGTTCTACTCCTCCCGCAAGCTTTGAGCGTAATTTGCGCACGCCACGCGCCATAGCACTACGCTTTCCAAGCGGCGTGATAAGCTGCAAAATACGGTCACTCTCACCATAATCCGTACGACGCAGCACTATCGCCTGCGTGCGCTCTGTTTTCATACGCCAATCCTTCGCAGTACTTTCACACTATCCGTAGGATCCATAGTTGTCTTGTCGAGGATTTCGACCACACCATAGGTAGCCAAAGCGTCCCGCTCAAACATGTCTGCTTGGGTGCTACAGATGACGACAGGGATACGGCGAGTTTCTGTATGCGAGCGTAATTCGTGCAACAATGCAAACGCCGTATTATAAGCCAAAAGAATATCGAGCAGCAGAGCATCTGGTCGCTGGGTATCTATTGCATCCATTGCGCTCTGCGCATCGCTGACATGTGTAACCTCGTACTGCGCAGTCGATAATATGCGCATCTGTTGCGCAGCGTACCACGGGTCATCTTCGACAAGTAATACACGGCTCAGATTGATAAAGAAAGTCATTCCGTCTCTGTGGCGACGGTTGCCGATAGTGCTTTCCATCATAGCGGCAAACTTGTCAGCAATGAGTAGCCCGAGGCCGCTCGACTCCGGGCGTCCCGTCAAAACCGTTTGTTTTGCACGCTGAGCCCTGTGTGGTAATATCGGTCCTTTGTCACGAAGTCCAATATTCACCCTGTCCGCCAGTCGATCAATATTAAATATCACCGGAGCATCTGATGCACCATAGTGCAGTGCATTGTCGCCAAAACTCATCAGTACGCGACGCAGAAGCTCACGATTCGCTACCACGAGCGGCGAGGTGCGACGTGTCTTGACGACGATTTGGCGGTCATTCGCGGCATAGAGCGGGGTAAGCTCATGTGCCACTTCTTCGCATATTTGCTGCGCATTGACAGGCTCCAACTCAAACAAACCATGTTCGAGGCGAGCTGTCTTAGTCAGGTTACTTGTGAGTCTTAGCGATCTTTCGCTCGTAAGAATCATCTGGTCAAGAAGACGCCTTTCGTGCGCGTCCACACACTGTGCGCGCAGCTCAAGCGCAAGCTGCCGCATGAGCGCTGTCGGTGCTTTGAGCTCGTGTGCGGCCGTCATTATGCCAAAAAACCCATCGTGAGACGGGTTTTCTGCCAGTGGTTGTCCCCTCCGTGTCATATTTCTATGGTACCACGAATGGGTTGCTGCCAATATTGCTATTGATTAAATGATATCGTCTTTATGATAGCTTCAAAATCAGGCTTGAAAGTGTCAGCATCCGTCCGCAGCGTCAGTGTTTTGTCGCGAACTTTGTACGCCACTGCTGCGCCGCGGATATTTTGCGAAAAATTACCGTCGTAGCGTGCGCCAATATTACCCTGCGAGTTGGTTGTAGAGTATGCAAGATCACCACTATTCACTTTTGACTTGTAAGAATCAGTCACTTGGTCGTAGTCTCGGTCTTCGATCAGCACACGTAATGCAAACTGCTCATTAGTTTTCACCATAGGCACCTCTTTTGGATGCAAATATGCTTCGTATTTTCCACCGCGTGTCGGATCGGTAGCGACATAGACGCTCCAGTTTTTCGGATACTTAAATGTTACACGTCCGTAATCGTCAGGAGTTGTGAAGTCAAGGTTAGGCTCTTTTTCACGCTGTGCGAATTTCTCTTCATCATCCTCTTGCTGTTCTTTTTGTGCTTCAACCACGGCTATCCTCACCTGACTATTTACATCGGTGCTAGACCTCTGGTACTCGGTATACGCCCATATCGCCAGCCCGCCAAAGACTATCGTCGTGAGTGCGAGTATCACAACCATCACGATTGGGAGCGAAATGCCCGCTTGTTGTTTTTGTAATGTATTCATGCCGCTATTATACTTATGCTGCTCACTGGTGTAAAGCCGGAACTTCATAGAGATAATACGCGCGCTGATGTTTTACATGACTAACGGACGGTACAGCGAACCCATAACTAATAAACATAAGTGACCTTTCGAGCCTCGTCGCCTCGCTACTCACCTTGCGATACATCTTGGCGATGTCACGCGATTCACCAAACGTATATACCACCGTTGTGTCTGAGGGAAACGGTTTCGTCCAAAAATTTGCTGTATCGACTACTGCCTTGGAGTCATGGTGCAGTAGTCGCCACCGAGAAATCCATACGAGTATGGGGTTTATTTCGTAGCCAACTGCTCGGGCTCCAGCGCGGCATGCTTCATCGAGCACTACACCGTCGCCACTACCTATGTCGAGCAGCACATCGTCTTCGCTTAGCGCGTAAAGATCGCGGAATGCACGACGGACTTCTTTGCGATGCGTCGGCACGTAGGGCGCGCCTATAAGTGCAGTAGCTAGAAACAACAGCACAACGGCACCTGCGACAACTGCTAATAGCACCACCGTATTATCCTTCTGTTAGATTGACGCGTTCAATAGTATTTTTAAGATCTGCAAGCTCAACCTGAATTTCATCTGCTAGTTTTTGGGCCTCATCGTAGCGGTCCATCGCTTGCTCGAGCACAAACTCATCACCATCAAACCATGCAACTTTTTGTTCCAGCATTGCAATTTTCTCTTCTATCGTTGGATTATCTTTTTTCGTCATACGTGCGCACCTCCGCTGTTAGTCTTACGTTATTCATCTCTATATCTATGACCCCGCCTGTACGCATGTCGCCGCGCACAATCGCATAGCCTCGTCGCAGTACGATAGCAGGATTATACAATGACAGAAGCTGTGAAATATGCAGAACCTTTGTCTCGACGTGTGATACCTGCTCCGCTAGCGCAGTCTGTGCGTTACTCACCTGCGTACGAACATAGTCCGATCTTTGCTCACATAAACGCACGACACGCGGTGTTAAGCGACTCATCATGTAGCGCACATGCTCACTGGTATCTCGTTTATCCGGCAAAAGCAGCTGAGCCGCATTACTTGGCGTAGCCGCACGTACATCCGCCACAAGGTCGCTGAGTGTCGTATCAATTTCGTGCCCAATACCAACTAGAGTCGGCGTGCGACTGGCTGCAATAGCACGCACAAGCGTCTCATCGTTAAACGCCGCCAGATCATCCGCACTACCCCCGCCGCGTATCACAACTAGCGCATCAACCGGTTCAGCTAGTTGATTGAAAAAATCAATCGCTTTCACAATATCATCTGGTGCATCAATCCCTTGTACGGTCGTGTGGTACACCCGAAACATCACGCCGCCCCATCGCTCATCGGCAATTTTCATAAAATCTGCATAGCCAGCTGATTGCATGCTAGATATCACCCCCACTGTCCTCGGCGCACTTGGCAGAGTACGTTTGCGTTCCGGTGCAAATAGACCTTCAGCGTCGAGTTTCGCTTTAAGCAATTCGAAACTTTTTTTAATACTCCCTTCGCCGACTGGACGAATCGCTTCGATAGTTAAACTAAATTTACCAAACTGCGTCAGTTTTGGACGAGCACGCACCTCTATCTTCATACCGTCTTCAAGCGGCACCCGCAGCGCGAAGACCATCATAAAACAGCCCACACTTGCTTTATCATCTTTCAAATTGAAAAATACGAACTTACCCTGGTTTACTTTAAACGATTCCACCTCGCCTTCTACGACTACGCCCGTATAGGCGTACTCGAGCGTCTGATTCATGCTGGCAACAAAATCTCCGACACTAAACTTTGGTGATTGCATCTGGTGCCTTTCCGTGCCGCAACACAGCCTGTTGATAAAACACGTAACCTGTGACTATAGTGCCCACAAGCAGTAGCACGCGCGTCAGCAAAATACCCAATAGCGCGATGCCCGGGTTTAATCCGGCCGCTGTCAAAAACGCTAGCATAATTACTTCGTACGCGCCCGCGCCACCAGGAGTAACCACAAAAAAACCAGCCACTCCGGCCAAGCCAAATGCAATTACCAAGGGCGCAGGATTGATGGCATGGCCAAGTGCCAAAAACGTCACATAGAACATGGCGACCTCGGAAATGATGAATACCAGACCCCATAAAAATGGCTGCACCAGCAAGCGAATGTTCGCACGAATTACACGATAATCTTTCTCGATCTCTACAAAAAATTCTCGCACCTTTGCAGCCTCGAGTAGTTTTGCCTTACGACCAAATGTTGCTCGTCGCACGACAGCGTTGACAGACAGTGTTATCTTGCGAGCGAGCCAGGCAAATCGTCGCTCGTGGTCGAGAATATAAAATACAATGAGCATACTTGATCCCATCACCGTCACAAGACCAACTGTCGCCGCAACAATCCAACGGTTGATGCCACCATCTATGATCATCAGCAGAATAGCCGCAAACAGCACTACACTAAACGCGGCAAACGTTGCCACCATACGCACTAACTGCGCAGTAGTTGAGCGGCTCGCAGACACGCCAAAATGCTTGAGTCGCCATCCCATATAAGAAATGCCACTCACGCCCCCACTTGGTAATACATGATTCACAAAATTCATTTCCAGTGCAAGTCGAGTGCACATCATCGCAGACACCCGTTTGATATGTTTTTGTTTTTTTAAGTAGGAAAAGATTGTTTCACCGGCCGCATAGTACGACAAGAACTGCAGTGGCACGATTGCAAAGAGTATCCACAAGTTGACACTATCGAGCAAATTGTAAGCTTTTTCTATCTCTGGCCACGAAAAAAATACTACAACAACCAAAAAAAAGACCGTCGCAATACTTACCCAAGTTTTGGCTTTTACTCCCTGTCGCATAATTACTATTATACGCTAGAAGTGATATCGGGTATACTGTAGAGGTATGTTTATCGCCATCTTGGGCCGACAAAGCCACTTAGGACTCGCCGAACTCGAAAGAGTCTACGGTTCTGCGTCGCGTTTTTCCGGCACATCAGCGATTGTCGAAAGTCCTATCGACATCCAGCGTCTCGGTGGTTCACTTAAGGCAGGTCGTGTCATCATGCAAATCCCACGCGCTAGCTGGCGACAAGTGCACACAAAAATTGTGCACCACTACGGTGACACATGGGGAGCGCTCGATTACAAGATCACCCTCGGCATCAGTGTATACGGACTTCGCATTGCGCCTAGAGACATCCAGCGAGCAGGTCTTGAACTCAAAAAAGTTCTGAAGGCACAAGATACTAGTTTACGTCTTATCCCAAATTCATCTGTAGAGCTCAATACAGCCACCAGTCATCACAACAAACTTGGTTTATCAGCCAACAAAGTCGAAGTGCTTGTCGTACAAGGCAACGACGGCTCGGTGATTGTAGCCGAAAGCACCGGCGCGCAAAACATCACGGCACTCGCCGCACGAGACCAAGGCCGACCAAAGCGTGATGCATTTGTTGGTATGTTGCCGCCAAAGCTAGCTCAGATCATCATCAACCTTGCAGCCGGTCAGGCCAATACGTCGTCTACTATCCTCGATCCCTTTTGTGGCACTGGCGTAATACCACAAGAAGCATTGCTTCTCGGCTACGATACATACGGCACAGACCTCGCAGATAAGATGATTGACTACTCGCAGATCAATCTCTCATGGGCGCGTGACACACTGCATGCTCACGGTAATTATCGCCTCACGCAAGGAGACGCCATGACTACCAAGTGGCAGCCCCCTTTTGACGCAGTAGCATGCGAAAGCTACCTTGGACAACCGTTCAGTGCACCACCCTCACCATCAAAACTTCGTGAAGTACGGGGCAACTGCAATCATATCATCACATCCTTCTTGAGAAACATTGCGCCGCAGCTGAAATCCGGAACCCCTCTATGTGTGGCAATTCCAGCATGGCGCTCAACAGACGGATCTTTCACACATTTGCCCCTCACTCAACAGCAAGAGCTCCAAGCACTTGGATTTGCGCGCATTCCCCTCACAACCGTCAGTTCAAGAGACCTATTGTATTACCGCGAAGAACAAGTCGTGGCCCGCGAACTACTCGTTATCCAAAAAATATAACCCGCAGCTAGCGGGTTATATTGTTGCAGAGAAACTACCTACGGAGTAGTTTCTCTAGTAGCAGCTTCTGTGTCTGGAGTCGATGCGCTAGCTGAAGCATCATCAACAACCGGCAGCGCCTCTAGGCTGTCGTATACTGCCTTAACAGCAAGGTCTCGCGTGGACTGGGCCTCTGCGTCAGACTGTGCGCATTGACCAATCGGTGCAGTGTATACATAGTATGATTCCCCTACCTGCTTGCCGAGCTTACTAGCTGTTGAACTGCCTATAGTGATGTCGGAGGTGTAGCGAGTAATTTTTGGTACATTACCCGTAAATGCACATGGATATGTCACCGAAGCTCCTTCACCCACCGCCAAACTTGCGAGCTCTTTGGTGGAAAAAGCAACCGCATCGGCAGCTTCATCACTCGATGTCACGGTATAGCCGATAAGTAAATCTTTCGTTGCGTCGGTAGTCTTATAACGAGCACCGATTTCATCGATTACTCGATAACCATCGTCCATCGTTGCATCTTCTGTGGTAGTATCATCTTGATCGTCTTGCGCCGCCTGCAGTGCAGTCACTTGCACCTGTGCAGTGTCGCGCTCCACCTGTACCTGTTCTAGCTGCTCTTTTGCAGACATAGAGTCGAAGTAGAAGTATGCCGCAGCAGCTCCTGCAACCAATAGCAAGACAGCCAAGATGATTGCGATAAGCTTAGGTCCATTTTTTTTGCCGCCTTCACGCTGCGCTTGCTCCTGTTTGCGGAGTGCCGCCGCCAGTACCGCATCATTAGGCGTAGCAGTAGCATCTGGGGCGGGCGTCTCTAAATCAATGGCCTGTGTGGCATTCGACTCTTCGTCGTCTGCAGCACCACTTTCTTCTACAGGAGCTGCCTTTGCGACAGATGCGCTCTCGATACCCTCGACTCGCTCGAGCTCTCGGTCGAGATCACTCACCTCATCCTCGAAATCGTCGCTCCCTTCCATCTGAACGAAAA
>Ga0076292_108_pt1 | contig 9769 bp, 10 predicted proteins | sample RifGroC2_FD_67791 | JGI IMG/M metagenome (GOLD analysis project Ga0076292, IMG submission 67791) | Candidatus Saccharibacteria bacterium GW2011_GWC2_48_9
CAATATGTGCGCGTTCTCGGGCATCGCTTTTTTTGCCAAGGAGTGAGTCTGTCAGATCTTGTACGCGAGCTATACGACCACTGTCGCTAAGGACTCGGATGATGACTTTTTCGCTTGCTGTGACGTCTGGCAAATCGCCGCGCTCTGCGGACATTTTGATACGGATGAGAATAGCTTTTTCAAGTTGGCGAACACGCTCACGGGTGATGCCGAGTAGCTCACCGATCTGCTCGAGTGTTTCTTTGCGCTCATAGAGGCCAAAACGACGAGTGATAATCTCACGTTCGCGCTCCTGATCGATAGAATCCACTATCGAGGCAACCGATGCCTTGATATCTATAACTTGTTCCTGCGTAGGAGCTTCGCTCATCTGTCTTTCCTCTCTGCCTCACCTCAGATTATGATGTTGTTCTTCAAATCTGTTTTTCATTATAAAACATTGTGTCTTCAATGTCAAACAGATTTTCTGCTTACTGTATTATAGCACGATTTTTACGATGTCTATAAACAATGTTTTGAGACTTTTTATATATGCGGTATGTGCGCTTATGTATATACAGCGCATATATAATATGGTGTGCACTATAGATAGAGTTTATGCTTTACAGAGGTATATCCACGCAAGTGCATATAGCACCTTAAAATGAACATAATATATGTATATCGCGTATGCGTATCAGTCTCTAGATATGAAAAGCCCGCCCCGAAGTGCGACATCGTCCCTTGCGGGGCGGGCTTCTCAATAGGGGCGGGGCGTCAGTCGTCGAGGAGTGTTAGTGGGATCCCGACGATAGATACTGGCCCGAAGGCTGCGGACAGCCCGAAGTACCAGCCTGCCCTCTTCGCTCCGTCTCTTCCCCAGAACTCACCTGGAAGAAATCCGCCGAGAAAGAGTGACACGAGTGTGCCGAGCACGAGCCACGCTACTGCCGACGCAATACCGAGACCCGCCCAGATTCCGATCCAGCAGATAATCTGGATGAAAAGTGGCAGATCTTGAATAAACATGACGAGCGGTAGATCGTTCATAGGTTCTCCCGAGTTAGGAAATCGCTGACAAAAGATACTTTAACATAAAATATACTATTGTACAATAAGTAATTATTTTTTACTTCGAGGTGATTTCTTCGCTGCGGGTTTTTTGGCTGCAGTCTTTTTGGCAGCTGTCTTTTTTGTCGTAGTAGTTTTGCGTGCAAATCGGCCTTTGGCAGTTGGTGCATCGGCGAGCATTTGCTTAGCTTGTTCGTGAGTGATTGATTTTGGCTCGGTGTCTTTAGGAATCTTGGCATTTTTCTTGCCATCAGTAATGTAGGGTCCGTAACGGCCGTTGAGCACTTTTACCCCATCACCAAAATCTGAGATATTTTTCTCGGCTTCGGTTTTGAGCTTGGCTTCGTAGAGTTCGAGTGCTCGCTCGAGCGTGATGTCATGAGGATCTTCTGGCTTGATGCTGACGAACAGTTTACCAACCTGGATATACGGGCCAAAACGACCAACATTAGCTTTGATGTCTTGACCGTCTGCGGTCTGTCCAACCACGCGCGGTAGCTGGAATGCTTGCAAGGCTTGCTCGAGCGTGACGGTTTCTATCTTAGCGCCATTTGGCATAGGTGCAAATTGCGGCTTGTTTTCTTTGTCTTCGGTGCTGCCTAGTTGCAACATCGGGCCGAAGCGCCCAAAGCGTGCGATGATCGGTTTGCCTGTCTTCGGGTCGGTGCCGACATCTTTTGATGCACCGACTGTGCTGCGGTCGATGCCGCCCGATTCAACTATCAAATTGTGAAACGGCTTGTAAAATGCTGCGAGCATAGCATTGCGTGCAAGCTTATCTTCGGCAATTCGATCAAACTCTTCTTCGACACTCGCAGTAAAATCGTAGTCAACGACTTGCTCAAAATGATCACCCAAGAAGTCTGCGATGAGCTCACCGCTTGGAGTTGGTACTAATTTACCACGATCTGCACCAGTTTTCTCTTGCGCAACTTCCCGCTCTATGGCAGATCCGTCGTAGTTGAGCACTATGACATCTCGGGGTGTGCCCTCGCCTTCACCTTTGACGACGTAGCCACGCGTCTGCACCGTATCTATGATGGTCGCATACGTGCTTGGCCGGCCAATGCCAAGTTCTTCGAGCTTCTTTACCAGGCTACCTTCGGAGTAACGAGCTGGTGGTCGGGCGAATACTTGCTTGGCGGTTGCTTCGTTCATAGCGAGTGTGTCGCCGCTCGCCATAGCAGGCAGTAGGTCGGCTTCTTTTTTGCTGCCACCGTACACTTTGAGGAACCCATCAAATATAATAACTTCGCCCTTTGCTTCGAATTGTTTGTCGCCAGTGGAAATAGCGATGGTTACGGTTGTCTTTTCGAGCTTTGCGGGCGCCATTTGGCTGGCAAGCGTACGCGTACGGATAAGGTTGTAGAGCTTTTGGTCGTATTCGTTGCCACTTCCCCGCTCCAGGCGCATGTCGGTTGGACGGATTGCTTCGTGTGCTTCTTGGGCGCTGGCGTTTTTGGTCTTAAACTGGCGGACTTGAGAGTACTCTGCGCCGAATGCCGAAGTGATGTAGTCCTTTGCTGCGGCGATAGCTTGGCCGCTCAAGTTGACACTATCGGTACGCATGTAGGTAATCTTACCTTCTTGATACAGTTTTTGTGCGCTGCTCATAGTGGCTTTGCTGCCGAAGCCGAGCTTGGAGTTGGCGTCTTGTTGGAGTGTACTGGTAGTAAACGGTGTGCCGGGGTTGCGCGTAGACGGGCTTTTAGTTACATTGGTGACGCTAAACGAAGCGCCAGCTAGACTCTCAAGAAAGGCACGGGCCTCATCTTCTGTATCGAAGCGCTGCGGTAACTCTGCTTTTACCTCTTGGTTGTCGTGGACAAAAAGCGCGGTTACCTTAAATTGCGATGAGCCTTCGAATTTTTCAATTTCGCGTTCGCGTTCTACTAGTAGGCGTACGGCAGGGCTTTGTACGCGACCAGCCGATTTGCCGCCTGGGACTTTTTGCCACACTACGGGGCTCAGCTCAAATCCTACGATGCGATCGAGAATCTGTCTTGCTTGCTGTGCAGCGACCAGGTTCATGTCGATAGTTCGGGGGTTCTTGACGGCTTCGGTGATGGCATTTTTTGTGATTTCATGAAACACGATACGCTTTGTAGTGAGCGGATCAAGATTCAAAACTTCACAAAGATGCCATGCGATAGCTTCACCTTCGCGGTCTTCGTCGGTCGCGAGCCAGACATTGTCTACGCCCACTGCCTTGACTTGCTTGCGAAGTTCAGTAACAGTCTTCTTTTTCTCAGGATCAACCTCGTATTGAGTTTTGAAGCCGTTGTCGACGTCGATAGGAGGGGTGCCGTCTTTAGTTTTCTTCATGATAGAGCGAATATGACCAATGCTCGAAAGCACATGAAAATCACTACCGAGATATTTCTCGATGGTTTTTGCTTTTGCTGGGCTCTCTACGATAACTAAATTTTTGGTCATAAGCGTATGCTTCTCTACTGTAACAAAGTAGACGCAAGTTACAATACTACTAGTGACCCATGGTTTTGTAAACCCCGGCAAACTAAAACGCCTCCAATCTGGAGGGCGTTGGCCCGATACACGTACGCAGGAGACAATCAGCGTAAAATGTCATTGTGCGCTGTGCGACAGCGTACGTGTATCGGGGATTGAGAGGGGGCTGGCGGCGAGGGGTGGTTCAGGCGACGAGTACGTCGTAGTCGAATCCATCGCAGATCTGGTTCCAGAACTTCTCGATTTCCTCGCGGTCGTCGTGGCTGTCCTTGGAGGCCTGCGGCTCGCCGAATGTGCTGAAATACTCTTTCTCGCTCATTCCTTCCATGATATTCCTATCTCTCGGGGTGTTCTCGGCCTTGCGCTTTGAACGTGATTGTACTATAGCATAAAAACTTTGAAAACGCAATGCTTACTTTGCGTGAAATTACGACGGTATATAATGTGTGTAAACGAATTGAGGGGCGCCCCGGCCTCCAGTGACTCTATAGTGAGAGTTCTGGAGGCGGGACGCCCCGTGGTGGGTGGATGGGTTGATCAGCGCGTGCAGAAATTGGCGTTGCCGAGCCTTTCTCCGTCTTCGCGCGTGATCACGTAGGTGGACGCGAGCTGGCTGAAACCGGTCGCAAACGAGCTTCCTGACACGATCGCCCTGACAAGTCCGGACGTCCGCTCGCGTTCGGCCACGAGAGCACCGGTTTCGGTGTAGCCCACGAACGCCCAGCGATCGATGTTGGGTGCGAGGACATCCTGGCCCGACACCACTGTCACCTTGCTGTTCTTGCAGCTCAGGCTGTCACCGCTCATCATCTTGGTGACATCAGTCTCTGGAGGTGTCCCTGCTGAGCTGAGTGTCACGTAGGCCGTGTCCTCTGGGAGCGACGCGGTGTCGATGGGTCGCGGTGCTTCTGCTTCCGCCGGTGTCGAGATCGTCCATCCTTCTGGAGGGGCGACTGATACTTCCGTGGTCGTTGTGACCGCGGCGGTTGCCGCCGAAACTGTTGTTTCCCCTTCGCTGTTGTTGCATCCTGTTGTGACGGCTACGCACGCCACAAATGACAGAGTCGCAATGACTCTTCCTTTTCTACCCATGGATACTATTATTATACTAAAAATTATATTATGTCAAGTATTGTGACATTTCTAGCGCAATGTCCACTGGTTGGCGCCGAGTGGTCGTACAACGCCATTTATCTCAAGCATGGTGAGCTCACTCGAAAAAACACTTACTTCTAGTGCACTGGCTCGCTGCAATTCTTCACCGTCGCGAAGGCCATGTGCGAGCAGCTCGATGATTTTGGTTTGCGCCGCGTTGTCTCCGAGGGGCATCTTTAGTTGCTGCTCTAGCGCACCAGGCAAGATAATTTCTAGGATATCTTCAACTTTTGTCACTGGCGTAGCACCTTGGCGTATGAGCTGGTTGCAGCCTGCACTAAGTGGGCTGGTGATGTTGCCTGGCACGACGAAGACCTCTTTGCCTTGCTCTAGTGCGCGTGCGGCAGTAGATAGCGTGCCACTACGTGCTGCTGCTTCGGTGATAAGTACCGCGTCAGAAAGCCCGCTCACTAGTCTATTTCTCTCGAGGAAACGATATTTCGCCGGCGGTACGTCGGGTGCATATTCGCTGATGATAGCGCCGCCTTTACTTAATATATCTATGCCAAGTTGGCGGTGACTATGTGGCGTGAGTGTCGCGAGTCCATTGGCTTGTACGGCGAGGGTGATGCCGCCCGCTTCTAGTGCTGCTCTGTGGGCGATGCCGTCAACACCGAGCGCTAGTCCACTGACGATAACAACTCCTCTGCGTGCAAGTTCGTAGGCAAACATATGCGTTACTTCTTGGCCATATTTGCTGGGCTTGCGAGTGCCTACGATAGTGACGGCTGCTTGACGTACGGCTGGCAATGTTCCTATATAATACAATGCTTGTGGTTTCGGAACTACAGAGGTAAGTGTTTTAGTAAACTCGTTGTCATCTGGTGTGATCTTATTGATTTTCATGATTTATGTGTGAAAAGTGTTGACATAATGAAATATAAATGCTATATTGAATAACGATTGATTGCTTCAGCGAGGACAATCAAATGAACCTTATACCCCCTATTCTAACTTATGTTAGGTTGTGTGCAATGTGTTCTCTAAGTAATCTACCCTCCGCTTTTTGGACTATATAGCATTGCATGCATACTAACCCCTTTAACTGCCCTTTATTCAAAGGCGGACCTCTTGTTAGTGAGTATGTAAATATTGGCCTTAGGCCAGGCGCCGATCTTACGGAGTTTTGATCGAGACGCTTCACTACTGGGATGCCCGGGTGGGTTGAAGGGTGTGATAGCGCCAGGTGATGCCCACCCTTACCTGGCGCTTTTTTGTTGGAAAATTTTTATACCTCTTGATTGCCAAGAGGTAATTTTATTTTACGATTTATGCGTCGATTTTATTGTAAGACTACGTTATAGTAGAAAAGAATTATGCACAACGCTCACCCACTACGAATATTTTGGTTTTCAGGTTTATTAACACTACTGCTTGCCGCTGTCGTAGGGTATTACGACGGCTTAGTTGGGTTATGGATCTTTGCAATTCTAGTAGTTCTAGAGGTGACGCTTAGTTTCGATAACGCAGTCGTCAACAGTAAGGTGCTCGCAACTATGTCGCGTTTCTGGCAGACGTTGTTCCTGACAGTCGGTATTTTTATCGCAGTGTTTGTTGTCCGTTTCTTACTACCTATTTTTATCGTACAGATTGCTGGCGGGCTCGGATTTATGGAGGTCGTCAACCTCGCACTCAACGATGCCGACGCGTATGGTGAAGTGCTGTACGAAGCTGCGCCTATGATTGATGCGTTCGGTGGTGCATTCTTGCTCATGGTGGCTCTCAGCTACTTCCTCGACCGCGATAAAGAAGTGCATTGGCTCAAGAAAATCGAACCTACACTTGCCAAGGCGGGTCAGTTCGACAATATGCGTGTTGCCTTGATGCTTACTCTCGCGGCTGTTCTCTACTTTACCGTGGGCGACAAGTACCAGGAAGTAGTGCTTGTGTCTGCCGTGCTAGGTATTTTGTTACACTTAGCGCTTGGCCTTCTCGCCTCGTTCTTCGTTAAACACGAGCAACACGACGAAGAAGCGCGCAAAAAAGCCGGCAATATCAAGGTGAAGACAGGCATGGCTGCGTTTGCTAGCTTTATGTACCTCGAAGTGCTCGATGCTTCGTTCAGTTTCGACGGTGTAATTGGTGCGTTTGCTATTACTTCAAGTATTCTACTCATTATTGCAGGTCTCGGTGTTGGTGCTATCTGGGTGCGATCTATGACAGTATACCTGCTGCGTGCTGGTACGCTGGCAAAATACCGCTACCTTGAGCACGGTGCGCACTGGGCTATTCTAGCACTCGGTAGCGTGATGATGGTTAAGATCTACGGCGTGCACCTACCTGAGTGGCTTATCGGCGGACTTGGCTTGGTGTTTGTGGTGACGGCGGTCATTTCGAGTATTATCGAGAAGCGTCGTATGGATAGTCGCGCCATTGCTAAAAAAGCCTAAGTATTGTATAGTTTAATTATAGTGAGTCGTCTGACTTGCTTGATGTGTTTACATCCGCGCTCCACTCTGGGGCGCGACTGGCGGAAGGAATGACGTTGATGTCTCAATACGACAATCTGCCGCTCGTAGGTGGTTATGGCTACCGTGGCCCTTCTCACTTGCGTGTGGAAAACCCACGCCCCTTGTCCTATGAGCAAACCGGCAAAGACAAAGGGCGAGCGAGCATTCTCGTGCTGTTTCTTGTCGCGGTTTTCCGTGGCGAGAAGACGCTCGAGCGCTTCCATCGCTACTACCCTCATGTGCAGCGGTGGTTCATGGCGGCGGTCGCTGTCTTCGCGATGGCGGTTGTACTCGGAGTGATTCTGTGGCCTTGAGTGGTTACGAAGAGTTAGGCTAGAGGCTTGGGCGGAGTCGGATTTCCTTCCGCCTCCCCCAACCAATGTTGTTATATATTATAACGATGTTGGTTGCGGGAGATTTTTACTACACGACGCACATACGCCACTCAACTCTACAGTGTGGCTACGAAGTGTGAAATGATGCCGGCTGGCGAGAATTGTAAGCATATCCTCAAGCGTATCGCTCTCGATCTCTTCTACTACGCCGCATCGTTCACATATCATGTGATGATGGTGAGGCTTAAATGGCTCTGCGAGCTCGGTAAACGGCGTCCAGCCACGAATAGTAGTTGTCGTGATGCCAAGCTTAGCGAAAAGCTCTAATGTGCGGTAAACGCTGGCTCTGTCGATAGATGGCGTGAGTTTGGCTATTTCTCCGTTTTTGAGTGGCGAATCGGCGCGCGTGAGCGCGTCGAATACAGCGCGCCGAGGTTTTGTAACACTTTGGCCAGATGATTTTAAGATCGATTCGAAGTCTTGATGCATAAAGCCATTGTACTATATATTGCGAAAAAGTCGCAATATTATATATTTCTGCAACAAAATTGCATATTTACTGACACCTACTATACTCACGGAAGTACGTAATATAAGGACATAACTATGGAACTACGTGAAAGTAACTTTCAGCACACTCTCGCACACTTACAAATCGGCGAGGCTGTCATCACTAATACAGTAGGAGCAGGCGCTCAGCGTTTTGGCATACGAGCGTGCAACGACTTCTATCGCAGCTTGCACACAGGCTACGGCGAAGTACTTACTCACTACGCCCAAGTTCATAGTATTGAGGATTTGGCGCATGTGATTGAAGACGAGCAGCATAATGAATTTGATGAAATTGGTGATTTTGGTAAGTTTGCAGGACGAATCGCGCTACGCGAAAGCGGATTGGCTATTGTAGAAAAACAGCTACATCATGAAAAACCCGATATAAGCGCAGCGCTTCGTGATGCGCTGAAACATTCGGTAGGCACTCTCATGAACCATACATGATGTGAGTAGGGGGGGTTACAACGCTGCGGTAGTAGTATTGGCGTGTAGTGTATGTGTAGAAAATGCGCGCAGCGCAAGTTTGCTAAGAGTTTGAAATACCGTGTCACTACTCGCTGTTTGGCTGGCTAGTGAACTTGCGAGTGAAAATTCGGAACTATCTTCGATACTGATCGATTGCTTGAGTGCAATCAGTATCTTATATTGCAGGTCCGATAACTCAATCTCCTGAGTATCTAATTCGTCGTCGTTATCTTCAATTTCCATAAGCGCAAGCAACACCTCTGGCTTTGTACCAAGGGTTTCGGCGAGCTCTACTATACTGCGCCGCAATTCTGCGTGCGTTAATGGCTCGCGTTCAGCTAGGTCCGCATAGTTCGATGCTTCTGTGTTGAGCAACGTATCGATGATATCGAGTGCGTGCTGCGAGACTTCGACTTCTGTGTCATCTGATAGTGTGTGCTCAATGTCGCTCATCATATCTCGCACAGGCTCGTCAATTGCGTATTGCTCTAGGCTGGCTGCATCGTCACCAAGTGACTCAAAAAAAGCTTGTTCACGAAGAGTGGTGTGTTCCTGGGTTTGCGCGAATTCAGCTAAAGGTTCCTGCACCGCTGGGTCTACGAGCAGATCGTCTACCACTTGCTCGGTTAAGTCAGGATCAGATAAGGTCTCATCGAATAGATCACCGTACAAAATGTCGTTCAGCTCGCTCAAAGGTATTGTGAGTTCTACTGAAGGCTCGCTTATAGACTCAACTTCAAGATCTTCGAAATATGTCGCAAGATCCGTAGCATTGTTGTCCGTTAGGTCGCGTGTTGCTTCGGGTAAAGACAGAGGATCTGAAAGCTCACTGTCGGATAGTTGAAATGTTAGCGGCTTTTGCTCAAGTGATGCTGTGTCTAATTTTTCTGTCTGATCTGGCGGTTCGGCGACGTTTGCTTCTTGAAGTTCGGAGCTTACTGAAGAGCCATCGCGCGTCAGTGTTGCTTGTGCGGCTTGGGGCGGTGTTTGCTCGCCGTCATCATCTGCTGTGAGTTCAGCTGGGGGTTTTTGCTGCTCTGGCGGTGGATCGTGCGGTGACTCTTGTGCGACAGCCGTGTTGTTTGGTTGCGGTGCATCTTCTTGAAGGGGGGTGTCGGCACTGCTAGCGGGTGTCGTGGCTGATTCTTGAGCTTCTGTGATACCTTCTTCTTGATTGCTGTCTATGCCATAGTGCCCCACCTCGCCATGCGCGGCATGGTCGTGGCTGTGGTCGTGTGCCGCCTTCTCGAACAGATCGTCGGCAAACTTGTTAGACTCTTCTTGTGTGTG
>Ga0076292_126_pt1 | contig 9611 bp, 12 predicted proteins | sample RifGroC2_FD_67791 | JGI IMG/M metagenome (GOLD analysis project Ga0076292, IMG submission 67791) | Candidatus Saccharibacteria bacterium GW2011_GWC2_48_9
GTCTGGGCTGCAACATTTGTAGTTCCCGAGGCTGCTGTGTCGCCGCTGGTCTTCGCCTCAGACGTAGTGCTTATCGCTGCGACTGGATGTATGCTTGGCGTCATCTTTGACATAGCTCGGCCTCGTATTTTTGCGCTCCTAGTGCTGGCAGGAACAAGTATTCTTACGGTTCGTGCCTTTGTAGTGCCGCCGAGTGCATATATCGCCGATGGTTTGCTGATATTCAATCTATCCCGAGTAGAGGCCTTGGTATTTGGCCTGGTATTTGTGATCGCCTGGTTGCCAGCGACAGTTAAAGTTGTGCACCTTGCGCTTCGTTCTCCTCGTCTCCTACCTTTTAGCGGTATCGTGTCATTTCTATTTATGTCGGTTGTCCTCATGACTGGCTTCTTTTTGACTGCGAGGCGACCGATCATGATAGTCATATCTTTTGTGTCAATCGTTTTGCTGTTCGCGTTTTTGGCTGGATTTAATAGTATGCTTAAGCGTATCAACAAGACGGGCAAGATGCGAAAGGTACAGCATGGATAATCAAGAAGATAAGAATGTTTGGATTGATCGCCAGGAATATGAGCGGCTAAAAGCGCTCGAAGCTCAACCACAGCCCGTGTCGGCAGCCGTGTCTGGCGACGTTGCGACGCACACGACTGAGCAGTCTCTAGAGGGCGCCCCACCGGCCAAAACATCCGTCAGTAAACTCACTATTTTAACAGGGGTATTTGCTTGTTTGTCGTTTATATATCCTCCGCTTGTTATGGTTTTTTTGGGATTGGGCATTGCGAGTATGGTAGGCTTTTTTAGGGCTAAGGCGCATGGAAAAATGTCGATTGGCGTGAGTTTGGTTATCGGGATTGGCGCCGGCGCGGTTCTACTGATGGCTAGTCCGTTTATACTATTTGTCGCTTTTTTCGTTATGTGGCAAGTAGGCTGCTGGACGGGTCTTGGCAGCTGTACGACAGCATAGTTCGTCATGCCATCGGATTTACTCAAACTCATAAGACTTTCTAGATTATTCGACGCAGCGTTCCCGGTCGTAAGTCTGCTGCTCGGTGCGGCAGTAGTTGGTCAATTGAATAGTCAAAGGCTTTTTCTGCTTGTAGCTGTAGTTGTCATTCTCAATTCTGTTGCGATGATATGGAACGACATTGAGGATAGACGAGTCGATGCCGATAATGGGCGGCCGGAGCTTATAACAACAGACAGCGCAGTGTTGCAACGACTAAAAATATATGTCGTGATGCTTGCTGGTCTTAGCCTGCTGATAGCGTGGCTAGCAAATTCGACCGCATTCTTCGTTGCGATAGCTACTCTGGGTGTCATTTGGCTATATAACTCAAAGCCTGTGCAGGCATCTCGTCGCCCCGTGTTGTCGATTGTCGTGCTTAGTGGGGCGGGTGCGTTTCTGCCGTATTTATTCGGTCTTTCGCTGGGGAACATTGAAGCGTCCGCGCTTGCAGCGGGTATATTTTGGTGGGTAGGCCGTATATCCCTCTCGGCGCTGAAAGACTATAAAGATGCTCGGGGCGATGCCCGTCACCACAAAAAAACATTTTTATTGTGTTACGGTGCTCGTAAGGTAGCCTGGGTGAGTGCCACAACTTTTCTGGCTGGATATATAGGCTTTATCGCTATAGTCGCGTATTCTGCTGGTACTACACCATGGATATTGCCCGTACTTATCGCAGCGATAGGCATGTTAACCTATGTGCGCTGGCCATTGTTCAGATCAAAGTCGACATATGGTGATCTCGATAACAGTTTTCGCAAAATTGCTCAGTATCAGCTGTTTCTTGATGCGGGGGTGGTGCTGTGGTTGATCTAATCGCTTCTTTTGTGATTAATTTTTGCATTGTTTTTGCCGCTATTGTTCTTTTCTTTGCGCCATTTGTCGCGGTGTTCTGGTATCGTCACCGCACAGAAATAGCTCTAAAGCGACCACACTTCAATTATTTTATGGAAAAGTTTTTTCACTCTACAGAATCAAACGCGCTTGTGGCAACCTGGGCCGCTGCCGAAGCGGTTATCTGGTTTGTGATACCCGAGTTTCTACTCATTCTTATCATGTTTATGAAAGTGCGACGCAAAGTCCAGCTTGTGATATATGACATTATTGGTACTGTTGTAGGCACGATTATCGCACTCGCTCTTCATCTGTCGGAAAGCTCTTTGCTCTCGCTGCCATATGTTTACCAGGGAATGATTACGCACGTGAACCAATGGTTTAGTGAGTATGGTATTTTTGGGATTTTCTTTCAACCTTTTTCAGGTGTTCCTTACAAGGTCTTTAATGCAGTGGCGTTAGATTATGGTTTTTTCATTCCATTCTTCATTGTTCTTGCCGTGATCGCCAGGATGATTCGCTACCTTATTGTGTATGAGATAACCAAAGCACTCTACCCATTTGTCCATCGCTTCGTCAGAAAACATTACGCCATCCTTTTTATCGTCGCGATGGCAATCTTCACTATGCTGCTGATGAAGGTATCAGCTACCTACGCGTAATACGTGTCTGTCGATGAAAATGCACACCCAAGTAAAAAACACCCTCGGTAGCGAATTCCTAAGGGTGTTTTTTACTTGGAGGTGCAGTCACACATACGTTTAAACCCTATCTAGATGAACTACAGAGGTGGAGGGTAGTGCTGCATGAGCCTTATCAGAAGCATATTAACAGATATGGACAGTAATATTTATAGTGTAGGAGATAGATTAACCTATACGATAAATATGTTGACATCTATTAGTTTTGTAATGGTCATTAAGCAAATATTATGTTAGAATACAAAAAATAATGTAATGGGCAGCTGAAATGTTGCCCTTTCATATATGAGAAATCTTTCATGAACGACAATAATGCATTTGCGAACCATCCTCCGTTAGACGAACAGAACTACCTCAAGGTACGTTTTGAAACCTTGCGCAATAAGGGGCGACCAGAATCATTTGATCGAGCAATCGATACTTTAGTTCAAATGCGTAGAAACCTTAGAATCATCGAGAAGATAGGAAGAATCCATGAGGTTGGCAACAGAAATAATTTCATGCAGACTTTGCACTGGCTGAGGGGTGAAACCTCATTGTCAATATTTATCTCCGTACCACAAATTGCTAATATTGACAGCATTGATGATAATATATCATCACTTTTCGAACAGCACATTCAAAATCTGATGAACAACCTTAGATCTGAACCTATCTATAATCAAGTCGAGCTGGCATATGCGATCCAAAGCACAGTAAGACCTCCAAAAGTTGAAGTGGCTATTGATGAGTCTCTCAGTGAGATGGAGGATAATATAAGGCATAGTATACAGAATGCTGAAAACAAGATCTCTTCAACTGCAAACGAATTATTAAATACCATCAGTCAACGTGAAGCGGAGGTTAACAATGGGCTTAACTCATCTCTGACTCACGCTGTCGATAATATAAATGGCGAAGCTAACCTTGCCATAGGAAAGTTGCAACAAGCACAAGCCCTAGAAGAGTGGGGTAAGACATACGACTCTTTGATAGAGCAGTATGAAGATAAGCTGTACGGTCGCCGTTATGCCAGAGGTACTTTCATGCGCAATTGGACTAGTTTCAAGAACAAGTTTTCAGACTGCAGGTTCCCCATGGATTACTTCTTTCGATTTTTTACGACCATGCCCCTAATTTTGAAAAATATTACGACCGTAGTCACATATACAAAATCTAAGCTATTTTCGTACGAGATGCAGAGAGCATTCTGCTTTGGTTTAATTGTTGTTTTTGCATTATCTTATATTGCTATATCAGTAATTTCTCAGATCACGCTCGATGAGCTTTGGGGTATTAATCTCAATATGTTTGATGGCCTTTTTCATCAAGGGGAATGGTATACAAAAATAACTATTTATCTTCCTGTTGCCATTATTCTGGGTATTGCCTATTCATTTGCAGTGAAAAATTATCGCATTTACAGAAATATGATTGATCAATATTATCATCGTCGTACAGTTGCTCGAGCCTCTCAGGGTATAATCCTTTCTTTAGACGGTGAACAAAATAATGACGTCAGAGATAAGGTTGCTGCATCTGCCGCACAAGCACTCTTCGAGCACAAAAATACAGGCCACTTGACTAAGAAAGAGGCTGAGTCAATGAGCCCTATGGACATACTCCGAATTTTTAGCGGAAGACCTTAGCCCAGATTATCAATGTCTTCAAATATATCGAGTATAATAGACACAGGCAACCATACACACTGGCTCAAAAGCTAAGCGTCCCTGCGCGTCTTTATTCATACAATTAGTTTCTTGTCACGATGACACGCATAACGGTGCGCACCATCTATCAAGCAGCTCCATACCCCAAATACCGTTACAGCTAAGCAGTACAGCTTTAGTTGTTTTTGTTTTTTAAACAGGGATATGAGTATATGAATAAAGACCGCCTATACAACTTTGAAGACTTCATCGAGACACCACGAGCTATTAGCTCACCAGTAAAAATTAACGTGATACTTGAGCAGCGCATCAGAGTATTTCTAGAAACACGTAAGCATCGAATAGACAGGAGGCTCCATGGACCCCACCGTACAAATTAACGAAAGAGTTGATATAGTACCAATCTTTCATGCCGACGCACCTGAGAGACTAGTCTGTGTGCCCTGGAAGATGAGGTTTCGAAACCAAGAGATTGTGTTTACTATATTTGGGATGCGCCATCCAACAGCCCAAGGTAGACGCATGATACATGTGTTCGAGATGAGTGATGGTGCAAATGATTATCGTGTAGAGTTTGACGCCGAACATCTCACCTGGACACTCGTTAGTATGGTTGAGGGACGGTATGTTGGGGTATAAAAATAACACCGTTAATGGTGTTCATGTTACGCAAGAGGTTGAAGGCAGAGGGTCGCCTGCGCTGCAATCGTCACATAATGAACGACTGCAGCCACAGGCAGACACCTCTTTGCCATGGTCAGTGACTGGGGAGAACCCCCTGATTTTCGCTACGGCTGTAGCTCGTGTAAACGACGCAGAACGCGTACAGCTGGGGGAGACTCATATCGAACGCTCCAGCTGCAGCGAGGTTGAGGAGCTGAACGGCGTTCTTGTACTTCTCGGCCAGTTCGTGCCATCTTGCGACAGCTTTCGCTCCCCCTCGTTTCCCCTTCATATCGGCGATGTACTGATCGGGGTTCCAGTGCTCGAAGTTGAGGTTGCTGCTTGCCTGAAAGCCGGTATCGTTTCCAGGAAAATCCCAGAACCGCATCACCTCTCTCGAAAGCTCGCCAACCTCGATCATCAAACTTTCCTGCAGAACGAGTCCGGCAGGCTGCATCAAGGTCATGGTTCTCCTTAGGTTCTAGCCCTACGACGTAGAGTCACTAATATTATTATAGAACTATAAGGATAATTTGTCAATATGTTTAAAGACTTGAACAAAGAGAAGCCGCTCATAATGCACATCGACCTTAACAGTGCATTTGCCACTACCGAGCAACAAGCTCATCCGTCCTTACGAGGTAAGCCTATGGGAGTGACCAATCGCTTGTCAAAAGAGTGCTGTGTAATTGCTGCTAGCTACGAAGCCAAAGCTCTCGGCATTAAGGTCGGTACTCGCCGTACAGAGGCACTTGCGATATGCCCTGAGTTCATCATGCTCGAGACTGATGCGCCAAAGTACCACAAGGTGTACGAGAAGCTTGTAAAGATTATGCAAGACTACTCGCCAAAGATTACTATGAAGAGTATTGATGAAGGCATCATAGACTTTCACGGCATGGAGTCGCTACTTAATGGCCGTACACTTGAAGATATTGGCTATGAGATAAAGCAACGAGTCAAAGATGATATTGGTGACTGGATGAAGATTAACGTTGGTATTGGCACAAATCGATTCCTAGCCAAGCAAGCTGCTGGCTGGCACAAACCAGATGGACTCGATGTCATAGACCACCATAACCTGCTCGATTATTACAAAAGTATTAGTCTCACAGACATTAGCGGAATTGCTGATCGCAATGCTGCTCGACTTAATGCATTTGGTATCTTCACTCCGACTGAATTTCTCAATGCGCAGGAATTTGCACTGTCCAAGCAAGTATTTAAAAGTATTAATGGTACTTATTGGTATAGACGTCTCCGCGGCTACGAGATAGATGACTACGAAACAAATCTCGGTATGGTTGGTAGACAGTGGGTTGTCAAAGACCCATCGAGTAAGGATGATTACCTACTCCCCTGCCTTAGCTATTTATGTGAGACGACTGGTATTAAGTTACGTTTTCGTAATGTTGAAGCCCGGGGCATTTGTGTATGGGCCACCTATCAGAACGGTGAATATTGGAAAGGTAAGCGAATGTATAAATCAACATTTTATACAAACCAGGAAATATACCGACGAGCCATGGAACAGTTTACCCAGCGACCACCAGGCACGGTGCGAACTATAGGCATTTACTGCTACCAACTTGAGTCTTCGAAAGCAAGCCAGCTTGGTTTCTTCGATGACATTTCAAAGATACGAGATATTACTCAAGCAATGGATGAAATCAACGATTTCTACGGTGCATTTACTGTGCATTCGGCAACTACAATTGATGGCAAGAAAGTAATTAAGCAAAAAATACCTTTTGGTGGAACTGAGTACTTCGATCTATTGCTAAAGCGAGCGTGATTCATCGCAATAATCGTCATCCTCGTATGTATTATCAGATAGCTTGATAAACTCGATGTCATCATCGGTAAACGTGAAACGCTCGATAGATTGATTTTTATCGATATCATCATGCATGATTTAGCTTTCTGTGATTTCTAGAGATGCTTAGTACCCGGCATTGATTAGTTATACATCTGTGGCGAAATGGATAAATAGGGGACATCTGGTGAGCTCCCGTGGCTGTAGGAATTAATACTTAGTAGTTCAGGAAGGAGGTTACTAACATGCCTGTCGAATCGGTCGTGCACTCCATGATCCCTAGAGGCTTTTGTTGTCGCCACAATCCTTGGCTGTCTGCGATATTAGCCTTGATAAGAATAGTTCCGTCAGGATTTTTGCGTTTAATGCTCGATTGGTCGTAGCCTACATTGATATCATTGACGAGTAGTTGTTTTTCGGCGTGTTGCTTGCAGGTAACTTCTGCTTCGAAAACGGGGTCATCTACACTTGTTGAGCTGGCAGTAGATTTTGGCTCATAACGCACGATGAGCTTTTTCTCGTTTTTACCGGCTTTATTCGTTGCTATGATATTGAACGAATTGTCTCCAGGCTGGAGCGTGAATTTTTGTGAAAAACTATCGACACCTTGTGTTAAAGGTGTTATCTCGTTGTTGTTGATAGTCACAGTGCTTCTTGCTTCGGCATTAATCTGGTATCCACTGCTTGTTGAAAGCGAGATCGTGTAGTCATCTTTATCTGTTTTGATAATCAAATAGTCGTTTTCAATTGCTGCGCCATTAACCTTAATTGTCGGCTTGCTAATCTTCGTTTCGGCTTTTGTGACAGGCATATTTTGAGTGTCTTCATTCGGCGTAGACTCAGGCTGGTTCGTCTGACCAAATAGCAAGGCAAGAATAAACCATATTGAAGCACCGATTGCCACTTTCTTTTTTGTACTTTTGCTCCAGCTAGTCATGACGTACATGAGCATGATGCCGACAGGTGGTAGTAGCACGAGCGAGATAATTACTATCCATAATTTCTTATTCTGTGGTGCTTGCTGTTGACGGTCTTGTTGATGTCGCATAATAATCTCCTGATGTTAGTAAAGTCGCGGCAAACAAAAAAGCTCGCCGCCAACGAAGCCGAAGCTCCCGATACCGTTTCCAGTACCGACCATCGTGAAATAGTACTCTGACGACGAGCATTTATTTCACGATGGTTTTTTGGTTGACCATGCCAACTTCGTTGGTTTAGGCCTGTGTAGCATTGCTACATGTGATAAATTATATATTTGTTAGGCAAGAAAAGATACATCGACTTATAATTTTGATTTCAACGATTACAGAGGTAATTTTAGTTTTATATTTTTTTGTTGCAAATTGTATTGCTTTTTACGCTTGTGTTTGTTATTCTATATATACACTCCTAACCAAAATTGCTGAATGCATTTCAGCTATTCTGCATGGGAGTGTTTTTGATTCTCTCGACACCCGCATGCATCGTGATGATGAGCACTAATAACAACTCGCTCACGCAAAGGCATTTTGGTCGGCAAGAAAATAATTCTTGCTTTGGTCAAAGAAGATATAGCGATGAGTAAATACTCAACACAACAAGTAATACACCTAACCGACATCAACTGTGTATCGGCAATCAGGTACGAAACTTCTTATCAACCACTTGAAATCTTGAAAGACAAACACGGGCAATTTGTTTTCGTTTTCAATTATAGTGACGTACTCGAGCAACTTATCGAGGACTATGATAATGGCGACTTTAGAGTAACTGTACCCGGGTATCTGGAATCGCATAGTTGTTACGTCGACGAGATGATTTCGTATGCGGATGATTTCGATAGCGGCTCGCTAACATCTAAGGGTTGTTAGCTGGTCATGAGTGATAATGTAGAGCCTCGCAACAATGTTGCGGGGCTTGCTGCTGATGATAGCACTGAAAAACTGAATAATATCAGTGTCGAAGAATTGTATGACCAGCTGAGTGCTTTTTTGTTTAAGCAGTACAAGAAACAGTTACAAAATGATGATTACGAAATATAATATAACTTATGCAAGTGTTTTAATCGCTTGCGGATAAGGAGATGGGGATGCCCAAGACCAAAGCTATTGCACTCTGTCGAGTATCAACTTCTAAGCAAAGATTACTTGGAGCTAGCCTTGAAGCACAGGAAGTGCGAGTCTACGAATGTGCAGCTTACTTGAATACGGTAATCGAGAAACTATGGTCTCTTGATACGTCTAGTAGAAAAGGTAAGAATGTTGCTCGTAAAGACCTTAAAGAGATGTTGGCTTTTTGCAAGAAAAACAAATTAATAAAATACATTATTGTGGATGAAGCTGATCGTTTCATGCGTTCGTTAGAGGAAGCCTATTGGTGGAAGCAGGAGTTCAAGCAAATTGGTGTGTCGCTTGCATATGCGAAGATGCCTGAGATAACCCACGAAGATAATCCTATGGCTGTCATGAGAGAAATGATGGCATTATTCCAGGCGGAAGCTAGCAATCACGAACGAATCACTAAAGGTAAGTCTAGTATGGCTTCAAAAATACAAGCCGGCTATTATCCAGGTATGGTCCATCAGGGCTATAAAAAATCTGACACAAAAGGTTTACATATCCCGAAAGAGCCACAGTGGAGCCTGCTAAAAAAGGCGATGGGTTCTGTCTTATATAATCATGCCTCTTTGGACGATGCTCTTACTTGGCTAAACAATAACGGCTACAGATTACAAGGTGGTGGGATGCTTGATATGTTTAAGCTAAAACGGATTTTCAGAGAGCCTTACTACGCAGGTGTAATACGAGTAAAAACGATGGACGTAGTTTGTGAGACGGGGCTCCACAAGTCAATGATAACTATAGACGAACACGAACGTTTGCTAGAGATAGTCAGCGGTAAAAAGAAGAAATTTAAAAAACAGCAGTACAACCCAGCGTTCAAAGCGAGTAATATTATCGAGT
>Ga0076292_135_pt1 | contig 9294 bp, 11 predicted proteins | sample RifGroC2_FD_67791 | JGI IMG/M metagenome (GOLD analysis project Ga0076292, IMG submission 67791) | Candidatus Saccharibacteria bacterium GW2011_GWC2_48_9
CCAACGAGCCGCAGCTGTTGATTTTGGACGAGCCAACAAACCATCTTGACCTGCCATCTATCGAAGAGCTAGAGACTGCGCTGGCCAAGTATTCAGGCGCAATCATGTATGTGAGTCACGACGGCTTTTTCCGCACCGCCTTGGGTGGTGATGTGGTGCAGGTCGGCGCCAAATAAATTCAGTCTACGCGTACTAGTTTGGTTCGCGTATGAAAGCGACTCTACTTTACAATAGAGTCGTTTAGTAGTAAAGACGGTTGACTACGCTTTTACGAGTTGTTTGTCTTCAAGTGCTTTTTGAAGTTTTGGCCTATCAAATCCTAAGATTATCTCACCGTCAATATCGGTGACTGGCACACCCTGGAAGTTGCCCCCAAGTTTGGCCATGAGCTCCTCGTAAGCTACTTTATCTTCCTCTATGTCTTTGGCATCGAATTCTACGCCAAGCTTTTCAAGCCACTGCTTCTCTGTGCCGCAAAACGCGCACCAAGTCGTACTATAAATAGTTACTTTGCTCATAGTCCTCCTTATTAGCTACTTTATTATACTATATATCTATACTAGGTGTCCATTGACGTGTCTATTGACATAAGCGATTTAATTTGTTATAGTATATATAACCCGATGCACCATCCCCCAACGAAAGGAGCTCGGAGATGACCTTCGACAGCTTTGCAAATTTTTCGGTTGCAGTGATTCTGATCGCAGCAGCGGTTGTTCTCATCTGGGCTGGACTTGTCTACCCCGATGTCAACAGTGGTATGGCTATCGGTGTCAGCGCCGCTGGCCTGATGCTCGCTGGCCTGTTCTTCGCCGGTAAAGGCGTGGAAAAGCTCCATCACAACTGAAAAAGTCGAATGTCGCGGGTGCGGCGCTACCTCTACCTCCCTCGGGAGCCTAGGCCAGCGTCCACCCGCATTTCATTTCCTTTATTTTTTCGCACTCTTTGTGTCGCTAGCCACCTGTGCTTTCAGGTGGGCTTTTGTTTCTTTAAGCAAAAACAAACTGACGTCATCTCGCGTTGCGCCTTCGTCGTGAAACGGAACGCTGACTGTTTGAATCAGGATCATCATATATACTAAGATAAACGCCAGCATGCCGCTGAGCGCAAGTCCACCGTAAAACGGATCGATATTGGTAAAAAGTAGTAGCGCAATGATAAGTACTACGATAGACCGCACCAAGATAAACGCAGACGGTATGAAGCGAATGCGCTGGATGTAATTGATGCGAAAAAGGTGACGCAGAAGTGTTGCCTGCTGTGTTTTGAGCTTAACGATAAAGTTTGCTGGCACGCCCGCGCTCTCCATCTCGCTAAATGTTGCATGCAGCTCACCTATTTCACGACGTGTGCCTCTACGATTGACTCGGGTTCCAGAGCGAAACGCTGTCAATATATCGATGAGATCTAGACGAAAGCGCTCGAGGTCAAACTTTGGGTAGGTTTGCTGTATCATTCGTGCATCTTCGTACATATTCTCTATGGTCGAAGCAAACTCGGCCGGAATACGCTCGCTTTCTTTGTAGTCGGCTATAGTGGCGCTTAGTACGAAGCCAATCACAAATATAACGCTAGAAACAACGCTGTTGTGTAGCGATGTTTGCTCGACTACCTCCCAACCAAGATCGTGAAGCAGGTATTTGAGCGCAACAACACATATGGTGGCAACAAGTGCTATTGAGAAGATACGAAAAGATTTGAGGTGTACTGTAGGAATTTTCATCTCTATAGATTATACAGCAGTCCGAACGAAGATGTATACTAGTGCTATAGAGACAACGAAAGATGCATGTTTCTCGGCCAAATCTCATAAAAGTATAGAGTTATAGCTTGCATAGACGACAGTTTTCTTCTATACTAGGAGTTGTCAAAGTAGAAAGTGCGCGTTCTCTATTCTCGTTAGTAGGATACCGATGAATCGTCTTCTGGTCGAATTGGCAAGAAAATAAGATGAAGGTATTCTATACATGTCCAAGAAAAATCTATTCATCGGTAGCCTAGCATATAGCACTACCGACGAAAGCCTAGCAGAATTCTTCGCCCAAATCGGTGAAGTTGAATCTGCAAAGGTCATGACTGATCGTGATACCGGTCGTAGCCGTGGTTTCGGATTCGTTACATTTGTGAACGAAGAAGACAACCAAAAAGCTGTTGAACAACTCGACGGCAAAGAGCTCGATGGTCGCGCGATCAATGTCAACGAAGCTCGTCCCCGCGAAGAGCGCCCACGCCGTGATTTCACTGGTGGCAGCAACAGCGGTGGCCGTAGCAACGATCGTGGCAGCAACGGCGGCGGTTCATTCCGTCAGCGTAGCTGGTAGTTCGTAGTTCGTTACCAATACAAAATAGCCCGCATGTGCGGGCTATTTTTATATCTCAAGTTATTTAATGTGTTTGATGAGATCTGCCGGGTCATCGTATTGACCAGATATACGACGTGCGTCAGCTAGCACTTCTTCGTCGCTTTGTGCTTGGGCGTCACTTATCCATCTGCTGAAAAAGTAGAATGCAGTACCAACCGCCGCAAAAACTACTGCGAGATACACCAAGAACTGGACGACGCCCATGCCGGTACCTGCACCGGAAAAATACGCCATAGCGGGCTTACTAAGGAGTCCAATAAAAATATAAGCGATAATTGCAGCTGCGATCGCAGTCAGTAACTGACTGATTCGCTCGCCTGTTTCTAGTTTTGTAATTACTTTTGCGAGAATCTGTGTGTTTTCCGAGAGCCAATTAAACATGTCAAAAGTATACCACAAGCACTACCATGATATGCGAAACGCGCAGGTTTCGCCCTGCGCGTGTCACCTCCTGAGGTAGTGTGGATTTGGGGTTGCGGGGATGTCCCGAAAAGCGGACGGTTCCTCGTGTGTGCCGATACGCAGCGTCACTGTGAGTTCGGGCAAACTTGCTTCTACGGAGAAGTAATTCTCTCCGAGGGTCGCAAGGTTGAACTCATCCTGGCTCACTTCACTGGCGATGACGAGTGTCGAGAGAAAAAGCCATTTTGGCGTATGCTCCTCTATAAACTCCCTGTAGTCACCGTACTCGATTGACGCCAGCATATTCTTCATCGCCATAGGGATAGAAAATTGCCAGCGCTTCCTGAGCACCTCCTTGCGTCGTAGCTCGATGTCTCTTCTCGCTTGCAGCTGCCGCAAGTAGAGCCAGAGGCTCATCGAACAGCGGCTGCCGGGCTCGCTCTGCGCATGCATTTCCTGCAGGGTTTGCATGCAACTGTCAATGTGAGCGGTGATGCAATTGCTGTAAGCCGAACACACTCCATCCTGCGCGGATACTGCAGCGGAAGCTCTCCGCGTATCGTATTCCCATATTCACTCCTTGGTAGGCGTGCAGGTACTATACCACTATTGACAAAACGCGTCTAGGTTGCTATTATGGTACACATTGCATTTGATCATGCTAGGGTTTCAACGCATGTAAGCGCACCCAACCTTTATTTAGGCGCTTCTCCACCGAATATTCTCTCGTTTTCGCCTGCAATACAAAATATCTCAAAAAGAAAGGTTTATTTTATATGGCATTTAAAACCCATGGTTCAGGCCGTCCACAACGTAGCGCTAGTAGTTTTCGCCGTGGTCGTCCAAGTGGTGGTAGCGGCGGCGGTGCCCGTCGTAAAGGTCCTGCTAAGCAGTACATCCACCCGTCAAAGTTCATCAATCAAGCAGTCACTAAAGAAGCTGAAGCTCCCTACGAGTCTAAGCACAAATTTGCTGACTTTCCGTTTGGCGCAGAGCTACACGCAAATATCCGTGCGAAGGGCTACGTTGCACCAAGCGCAATTCAAGATCAAGCTATCCCTGAAATTATCGCTGGCAAAGACGTTATCGGCCTCGCTAATACCGGTACAGGTAAAACTGCCGCGTTCTTGTTGCCTATCATCGAGCGCATGAGCGGCATCATGCTGCGACCAAGCGTACTTATCGTTGCACCTACTCGTGAGCTTGCACAGCAGATCGATGAAGAATTCCGTATCTTCGCAAAAGGTATGGGACTATATTCTGCACTCATCGTAGGCGGCGTGCCTGTTGACCGACAGCTACGTGACCTGAAGCGTCGTCCACATTTCATTATCGGTACACCGGGTCGACTCAAAGACCTCATCGAACGTCGTCACATCCAGATGAAAAACATGGGATTCCTCGTGCTCGACGAAGCCGATCGTATGCTCGACATGGGCTTCTTGCCAGACATTCGTCGTATCGTGAGCGAGATGCCGGATGAACGACAGTCACTCTTCTTCTCGGCAACAATTACGCCCGATATCGAACGACTCGTCAATGATTTCCTTAAAGACCCAATCACAGTTTCTGTAAGAACTACAGAGACAAGCGACCACGTCGAGCAGGATGTCATCGAAGCACGTGACAAAACACATAAAGTAGAGCTGCTTGCAGACCTGCTTTCACAGGAAGAATACAGCAAGGTACTTGTGTTCGGTGAAACAAAGTTTGGCGTACAGCGCCTCAGTGACCACTTGAGCAATCTTGGTCATAGCTCTGTCGCGATTCACGGCAACAAGAATCAGTCTCAGCGCCAGCGCGCACTGAAGCAGTTTAAGGAAGAGAAAGTTAAGGTGTTGGTTGCGACAGACGTTGCGGCTCGCGGACTAGATATTCCAAACGTTACGCATGTTATCAACTTCGACACTCCGCAAACTTACTCCGACTACGTTCACCGTATCGGCCGTACTGGCCGTGGTGGTGCTCGTGGACGTGCTCATACATTTATCGACCAGTAGTACATAGCTTTTCGATAGCAAAAACTCGAGTGTTACACTCGAGTTTTTGCTATTCGCCATGTTGATACGTTGCGTCGGTAGATGTGGTTTAGCCCACGGTACCACTCAGCAGAATATAAGCGGCGTAATGTATACTTAATTGTATGAAGACGTACGTACTTGCTGGTGGATGTTTTTGGTGTATCGACGCGGTACTCCGAAGGCTTAAAGGCGTAAGTGAATCGGTGTGTGGATATGCGGGCGGTACTGCGGAGACTGCGTCGTATTATGCAGTTGCATCGGGTACTACCGACCATGCCGAGGCGGTGCGTGTCACGTTTGACGAGTCGCTACTACCTGCTGATACTTTGCTAGATATATTCTTCCTCATCCATAACCCCACTACTCTCAATCGTCAAGGCGCTGATAGTGGGCCTCAGTATAGATCGGCGATGTTTTACGCAGACGTTGCCCAGCAACATGAGTTTATCGCCGCTACCGAACGCGCTTCGCAGCACTGGGACGATCCAATTGTGACACAAATGTCACCTCTCGAAGTCTTTTACGACGCTGAGCCCGAACATCAAGACTACTTTAATAATAACCCTACAAACGGGTACTGCTCTATTGTTATCGAACCTAAAATCGTCAAGGCTCGCAGGGCGTACGCAGACTATTTTAGGGAATAATCATAAGTATTGTTGATTTATGGTTGTATTTGTGGTATAGTGCAGCTAGTTTGAGCCGCCCAATAAAGGTACGCCAAATCGTCTTTCGGGCAACCTGCCTGGAATGATTTAGTACAGAATTTCAACATCTGCCCCAACGACAACAGGATGGACGCTATGCTTGCAAGAGAATACATCTCGGGGCTTGCCTCCGAGGACGCGACACTTGTTGTCGTGCCGGGAACGGATGATACGGGCGCGAGAAACTTGGGCCGCTGGCTGTCGTGGTTTTTCGCGTTGTTTGCCAGGGTAGTTATCATTGATTACCCGGGTACAGTTGGTCCGATCGTCGGAGGCTGGAAAGCCGACCGCTACGATACGTCTCGAGACAAAGCTGTCGACGAAACAGTTCGAGCAGTCTCGTCGATTGCGGGTAAAGTCGTCATTATCGGTTACTCTCAGGGTGCCGAGGCAGCTTGGCTGGCGGCGGCTCGGCTGCACCAGATGGGCCTCAAGCCCGACACGGAGATCGAGCTGATTGTCTGGGCTCACCCCCAGCACCCGACTGGCTTCAAGGCGAGTCTCAAGCAAAATCATCCGGTAGCCTCGTGGGTCTTGCGTCGATTTCTTGGCGCGGAAACCAACGGTGCGGCCGATGAAGGTGCGACGGGCTCTATCCGTGTGACTTCCATTGCTATTACCGGTGATCCGGTGACGGCGCTTGAAGTGTGGTACAAGAACCCACTTGGCTTCGTGTGCAACTCCCTTGCGGGGTTTTTCATGATCCATGCTGGCCTCGGCCAGTACGGTGCGGCTCGTGTCGGTACGCTGAGTATTTGGGGTGCCTGGAAAGCACCAGATAGCTGCACGACCCACGTGGCGATCAACTCGGCTCATCCGGTCACGCAGTTGCTGCGGCGGCGCAGGTATGTGCCGAGTGTTTTCGTGCAGAGAATCATCGCCACGCTGGCGCCGGTGTCGCTACCAGGTCAACGGTCGGCAAGTATTTTCGCTGTACGTCGTAACTGGCGTACAGCGGGAAGGTTGATTTTGGCAGAGGTTACTCCCCTACCTGCTCAACCCAAGGAGAAGCAAGCGGCAGAAGTAATTCTGGCGTCTGCCAGTTGAAATTTCTGTCCTAGCGCCCCCGTCTGCGATTCGTCGTGGACAGGGGCTTCTTCTTTTTGAGAGAATCCAAATGATGACAATTGCGCATCATATATACTGTAAGATACATTGAAATTTATACATAAATATGCTATAGTAGCGTTATTCATCTACGCCACAACGATGTTGCGTCAGGTGTCTAGAGCTACCGTACGAAAACCTTCGTACGCAATGGGTTTTAAAAATCCGGCAATCAGAAAGAGTGTGAACATGATCGTCTCCACCAAGTTCAAGGCCCGTACCGCCCCCTTGGCAGCCGCAAGCTGCATGATCTGCCTCGGCATGTCGGTGACTTCCGCTGCAGCGACAACCCTGCCGCCCAGCGCACAGGGACTTGTACAGTCGGGAGTCGTCTATGAAGATACCCGGCCAGCCACCACCCCCGACTACCTGTCGGACGTGGCTTCAGACGCAGTGATGGTCCTCACGCCTGGCACCGATGACACGGGACTGGGTCTGCGTACCGCTATCCTGACGGCGGGTAGGACGACTCTCGTCGTCAACTATCCGCAGTCGGCTGGTCCGCTCATCGCAGGGACATCCGGCAAGCCTGCCGCGCAGGCCCCGACCTACGATCAGTCCAAGGAAATCGCCGTCCAGGGCAACCTGGCGGTGATGGAGGCGTTCCAGGGTGATCCCAACGTCACCTACGCGGTGTACACAGGGTATTCGCAGGGAGCAGACGCTCTCGGCGACGCCGTGGAACGCGCCGTGAAGAACGGCACCATCGATCCTACGAAGTCGCTCGTCGTTTTGACGAGTGACCCGCGGGGTCCGTGGGGCGTCAAACAGGCGTTCGAGAACCACCCTGTGGTGGAGCCGTTCGGCACGCTCTTCGGCGCGAACATCAACGGCGCGCGTGATCCGGGTAAAACCGGGGACGTCGAGGTGCGGTCGATCATCGTGACAGCAGATCCCGTTGCCAACTGGCAGTGGGTCTGGTATCGGCCAGCGTCAAGCCTGAAGGTCAACATGGCAGGGTTTAAGTACTGCCATTCCGTGGCAGCCTGCTACGGAGATTTGGAGCAATACGGAGAACCGGAGACATTCGTCTCCGAGGACGGCAAGCGGGTCATCGGGATCACCGACTCGCGCATCCTCCGGATCGTCGGGCACGATCGTGAAATTGATCTGCTTGGCAGGAGGCGTGGTCATGCCTAGTACTTTCTCATGACTCCAATGACGACGCCCTGCAGTTGCACATTGGCCGGATCGGAGAAGATCGGCTGCATGGCCGGGTTGGCCGGCTGCAGGCGAATGCGGCCGTTCTCGCGATAGAACTTCTTGAGCGTGACCTCGTGGCCGCCGAGGAGCGCAATGACCATCTCGCCGTTATCCGCCGTCTTGCGGTCTTCGACGATGACGAAGTCTCCGTCGCGGATCTGCTCGTCAATCATCGAGTCGCCCTTGACGCGCAGGACGTAGGTTTCGCGCCGGCCGACCAGGTCTTCGGGCACGGCGATCGTCTCGTTCGACGCCACGGCCTCGATGGGCATGCCGGCGGCTACGTACCCGAGCATCGGCACGTCGATGGCGCGCTGGCCGACGCGCGCCGGCAGCAGTTCGACCGACCGGCTGCGGTTCCAGGACCGGCGGATGAAGCCTTTGTCCTGTAGATTGGTGAGGTGCTTATGGACAGTGGCGAGCGAAGAGAGGCCGAAACGCCGGCCCACTTCCTCGAGACTCGGCGCGTAGCCGTGCTGCTGGATGAACTCCTGCAGGTAGTCCAGAATCTCGCGTTGGCGCTTGGTCAGAGGCTGCACGGCGCCACGTTACCAAAGAAAAAGCGAAAGTTCAACGGGAGGGTGTTTATCCCTGTCCCACACCCTGACCTGTCCTGACAGACCCCCACGGGATACTGCTTCGTATGGATAAGGGAACGGTCAATCTGACCAACCTCGGAATGCACTTTTCCAACGAAGATTCGGCGCGGGAACTGCTCGAAAAGATGCGCTGGCCCAACGGCGCGTGCTGCCCAAAGTGCGGCGGGGCCGATCCCTACCGCCTGACCCCGAAAGCCTCCGGCAAGAACAAGGTCGCTCGTCGGGGCCTCTGGAAGTGCAGCCAGTGTCGGAAGCAGTTCACGGTCACCGTGGGCACGATTTTCGAGCACTCCAAGGTGCCGATGTCCAAGTGGCTGCTGGCCGTTCACTTGATGGCCGCGTCGAAGAAAGGCATGTCGGCCCACCAACTGCACCGCATGCTCGGCGTGAAGTATCAGACCTCGTGGTTCATGGCGCATCGGCTCCGTGCGGCGATGGCGCAAGACTCCGTGCTCGGCATGTTCGACGGGACCGTGGAAGTGGACGAAACCTACGTCGGCGGCAAGGAACGGCATCCGAACAAAGGCACCACGGGACGCATCCCGCAAGAGAAGAAAGTGCCGGTTCTCGCACTGGTTGAACGTCAGGGCCGCGTCCGCGCCTTCCCGATGCCGATGGTGACGCACGACAGGCTGCAAGCGGCCATTCGTGAGCGCGTGAAACTCTCGGCGCACATGGTGACGGACGGTCACCGGGGTTACAACGCGCTGTCGATGGGCTTCGCCTCGCACAACACCGTGAACCACACGGCGCACGAATACGTGCGCGGGACCGTCCACACGAATACGGTTGAAGGGTTCTTTGGCATTCTCAAGCGCGGGATCAACGGCACGTTCCATCACGTCGGCAAGGGCCACCTGCACCGCTACTGCGATGAGTTCGCCTTTCGCTA
>Ga0076292_127_pt1 | contig 9185 bp, 9 predicted proteins | sample RifGroC2_FD_67791 | JGI IMG/M metagenome (GOLD analysis project Ga0076292, IMG submission 67791) | Candidatus Saccharibacteria bacterium GW2011_GWC2_48_9
TTGGTACTATCCACGAGAAGCCAGGGCTAAATGGTAAGAATGTACCTAGTAGTAGTGAGACTGCATAACCGAGCAAAAATCCTATGATACCTCCCGAGACACTCATGACAAGTGCTTCTATGAGGAACTGAGCAGTGATGTGATAGTTGCTTGCACCCACTGCTTTTCGGATACCAATTTCTCGTGTGCGTTCGGCGACGTTTGCGAGCATGATATTCATGATACCGATGCCTCCAATGATGAGTGAAATAACGGAAATAATGAGCGCGACAAGTCCGACAAAGTTAAATAGCAAGGAAGTAGGTTTGGCGATATTTTCCCCAGTTAAGATAGTAAAGTCACTCTCGCCGTTGTGATTGATGACAATTTGTTCTCGAATTTGCTTAGTAGTTTGAGCGAGTTGAGCTGGGTCGTGAGCCCGGATGTTTATTTGTCTGATTTGCGCAATGCCTTGGTTGAAAGATTTGCCGCTATCTAGACTGATGATGACAGCGTCGTTGAGATTGAAATTGTTGTAGTTGGTCGAATCGTTGACGGACTTAAGGATGCCTATGACGGTGAATTGTTGCCCGCGCACTTGCAACGTCTTGCCAATAGACTGGTTGGTGCCAAACAGATCGACAGACAGCTGCTGGCCTATGACGGCAGTATTTTGATTGGTGATATCGTCGATAAACTGTCCATCTTGCACTTTGATGTCGGAGACTGTCTCTAGTTCGGGGGTAGTAGCAACGATAGGTGCGTTCAGGGCGGTTTCGTCCGCCGAACGAACCGACCCGTCGACCGACATCAGCGGCGCAGCTTCGGCTACAGAATCAAGCTCTGCGACAGTTTTGTAATCTTTTTCCGTGAGGGAGCTGACAGCAAACGAATCGCCGCCCATAGGGACAAGTGCATCTCGCAGATCTCGTATCTGACGCTCGGCTCCGGGGCGAATAACTGCGATGTTGCCATTGAGTGAATCAACTTGGTCACTGACAAGTTTGACGGCTCCAAAACTCATGGCCAGTATGATGGTCATGCAAGCGACGCCGAGCGTGATGCCGAGCGTTGTGAGTGTGGTGCGCAGGCGGTTACGGCGAAGCGACTCGCGTGCGACGCTTACGTGGTTGAGCAGGAGTAGACGCATTATTTTTTACCTTTTTTCTGTCGTTTGCTAGTTGGTTTTGTGCGAGAGCCGAGGCCGACTTTTTTATGGACTGCTGAGCGACTATTGCTCACTACGGCCGTCTTGGTGTCGGTGTCGATGCGCCCATCGAGCATAGTGATGACACGATCGGCGTAAGTGGTCATATCTGGGTTGTGGGTGACCATGATGATTGTATTGCCGCGTTTATGGATGTCGGATAGCTCTTCGAGAATGACATGACTAGACTTGCTGTCGAGGTTACCAGTCGGCTCATCTGCCAGGATGATACTCGGATCGTTAACGAGTGCTCGCGCTATGGCGACGCGTTGCGTCTGGCCGCCACTGAGCTGCCAAGGCATATAGTATTCGCGTTCGTTGAGGTGAAAGTTTTTGAGCATAGCACTGGCTTTTTTCATGCTTTTGAGCTGCGAGGTACCGGTGTAGGCGAGAGGTAGTGCGACGTTTTCGATGACGCTCAGGCGGGGTACAAGATTGAAACTTTGGAACACAAAGCCGATGCGACGGCTACGAATTTCTGCTCGTTTGGCAGATGACACACGCGCTACCGACTTATCGTCGAGCATGTATTCGCCTTCGTCGGAGCTGTCGAGCAACCCAAGGATGTTGAGTAAACTGGTTTTACCGCACCCACTTGGCCCCATGATAGCGATGAATTCTCCTTTTTGAATATCGAGATCGATACTGTCGAGAACTGTGTGCTCAGCATCACCAATGCCGTAGCGCTTCGTGAGGCCACGCAAAGAGATAACTGGATGGGTATCGGCATGCTTCATTGCTACTATTATAGTGTGAAAAACAGATGAGAAGCAACCGTGAGCGTTATTTCTACATCATCATTCTTAAAGTATCGCACTTATGCTTGTGTCTCGCACCTGTGCGTACTACGATAAGCTGTATATATAGGGAGACTGAAATGAGCGAACGACGGCAGAAAGTTGTTAAAGAATTTCCAGCCGAGATGGCACGGGAGCGCGTGGGTTGGATGTCGATGCGCAGCGAGGAGCGCGAAAATGATCTGCTTCTTCGCATAGACGGCGGTTATGCGACCATTGCAGACGAAGGCGCTGCGATGACATTTACGGAAACAGGGGACGGTGAGCTAGTATATTCCAATAGCAAACTACTGCGAGGGTTTGTTGCTGCATGTGCGTGGAACTTTATTGCAGTAAAAAAAGACGTGGCCACCAGCTGGGATGCTGGCAACATAAAGACACATCCTGACGTGAATATTACGGGTTACGAAAGATACGGTGATACGCGCGGTGGTGAAAACCTTTTCGCAGGAATGGACCGAGGGGAACACCATGTCGATCTTGATGATGAAGCGAGCGTGGAGTGGAGTGTGGGGGACGATGAAATAGTTGCCTCTATGAAGCGTCGACTCGAGCTACATCAGGCAGGGGAATTGTATACGCCTATGTACTTATCGATCAACGGAATTGCTGGCGCAAGGGTTGTATGGCGACAACCAGACGCAACTCGAGATGAGATTGCTACATATCAGCTTGCCGACCCTACGCATGTCGAAACAACCGAGCATGAGCTGGAACTAGTGACGGCATTCGACACAAGTCTTGGCCGGCGCGTGCGAGCCGGAGAAAGGTTGCTGGAAAAGACGCGCAAACACGAATTTACAACTCATGAAGGCTTACGGTTTGATGACGCGGTACGTCACTCACAAGCTTCTTATGAGCAAGTTTGGAGAGAGGCGGTATTGCCACGAAGGATAATGAGCGATACTGAATTGCCAATAGTAAACCCGGTGGTTGATATGGATACAGATGATATCAACACCCATGGCGTCAAGAGAGATATCGCCTCTACTGCGTACTGGCGCAGAAGTGCACCCGCACCTTGGGTTCGCTCACTCAGCGCACTGCATGAAGTTGAGCTTGCTGCGTCGCGTCGGGATGGCTAGAGTAGAGTTGATACGCGTGTTCGGTAGGCTTCTGAAGATCTGTTAAAATAATACTGCGTGGAGAGGTGGCCGAGTGGTTGGCAGAACCGATCGAAAGTTACTTTCGAGTTTACTCGTTAGTTACTGAGGAGGTGGCGGAGCGGAGTAGAACGGAGCGATAGGCGCACGCTTGTGGCGTAAGGTGGATCTCTGTTAAAATCAGTATATCTGGAGAGGTGGCCGAGTGGTTGAAGGCGCACGCTTGGAAAGCGTGTGTGCCAGCGATGGTACCGCAGGTTCGAATCCTGTTCTCTCCGCCATAGAAAACACCCGATCGTATGGTCGGGTGTTTTCTATCTGTATAGCGAGAGGTGATACCTCTATGTCCCTAGAAAATTCTAGAATTTTCTACAACGCTCATGGTATACTACCAGTATGCAACCAGACATGCCGCAGCCGCAAACGCAGCAACCTCAACCAGCGCCAATGCAGCCAGAAACACCGGCTGTTGTTCAACAGAGTGAGCCACAGGTACGCCAAACACCTGTCGTGACGATGTCTATGGGCGAGATAGCCACGGATTCTGTAGCAGGCGAAATGCTGCCAGCAAACCAATCTGCACAACTAAATGACGGCCCTGTACAGTGGCAAGCGCAAGAATATATTACGGGTGATAAAAACCCAATCTGGTACGCTGGTCTCGGCGTATTTGTGATAGCGGCAGTATTGCTCGACTGGTTTATTCTCAAGACATTTTTCACTGTTTCTCTTCTCGCAATAGTTATCGCGGTAGTATTGGTAGTTATGCACGTGCGGCCAGCGCGCGTACTCAACTACACGCTCGACGACGAGACACTGAGTATTGGTGACCAAGTGTATCAGTTGAGCGACTACAAATCATTTGGCGTATTACATGACGGCAAAGAAAACTCTGTTCACCTCATACCAGTAAAACGGTTTAAGCCTAGTTTACAGGTCTATTTTCCAGTAGAGGCTGGTGAGGCAATTGTTGATTCACTTGGCACCAAGTTGCCGATGGAAGAGTTGCATCTTGATTTTGTAGATCGCATCGTCCACCTGTTTCGTCTCTAGTTGATTTGCCGCTGCATCTCTGTTATAATTTCGTCTAGTGTCTTTTTGTAGACCATCTGTGCACCCGTAGCTCAGCTGGATAGAGCGTCGGCTTGCGGAGCCGAAGGCCATAGGTTCAAATCCTGTCGGGTGTACCAAGAAAATAAGACTAGTTTCGGCTAGTCTTATTTTCTTGGTATAACTGTCTAAAGATAGAGAAATTTGTAAATTACCAAAAAGTGTATCATAATAAGCCGCGTAATCCTTCTCTATCGGTGCGCCGCGGAGAAGACCGTACATTACCAGGAAGGTGGATCTCATGGACGCGTCCAAGGGTTCGATGAATGTGACACACAATTTCCTCTCGCGGGGAGTCGTGAAAGGTGCAACCTGCTTGCCGATCGATCAGCTCGCAGAGTTGCTCGACCAGTGCGTAGCAACTGCTGCATCGCAGCTTCGCCACGTAACCATCCTCTCTGTGCTTGGCCAGATCATAGAGGGATCAAAAGGGTTGCCAGCTGAGTGGAGCGAGAGAAGAGCGGTGCTGGTGTACGCGAAGGGCTCAGATGCCTGGAGCGACGAAGAAGCGGAATACTGGTTTGTAGACCGCGACAAAGTGTGGTACTGGATCAAGAACGATCGATTCGGCCGTAATCTCGAGTTCGCCCAGGTTACGTCCAGGCACCTCGTGGAGCGGCAAGTTGAGTCGGCGACCGACAGTGTTGCGCCGATCCGAATCCTCGGATCGGTAGCCCGCAAGTTTTCCACGCTATATAGCGATGCAGCCATTACCGTCCGCAAACGAGCGAGCGACTTCGACGAAGTTGCCTCGAAGATGAGCACATTCGATCAAAACGTGCGACAAATCAGAGATCCGTCCTCCTCCTAGCCTCGCCTTTTCGCGTGGAGCATAAAGCTCCGTGAAAGGACGGGGCTTTATGCTTTTGGGGTATTTTGTGCAATCTGCTACTATAAACGATATGTTCGACCACTTCCAAAAAGCCGCATTGCCTCGTCACGATGAACTTGGCGCCAACCGTTGCGTGCAAATGAGCTACTCATATCACGGCGACATAGTTGTGTCACCATGGTCGGGCTCTCTCGAGGAGGGACCTAGTGTCGATGGCGCAAGGTTTGGCTTTGCGCATGGAAGCGATGCAACGATTCTTGCGGCCATGGTGGGGTACTTGCGACGGGCCAAGCAGAGTGAAGATGATGTGCGTAAGGTGATGCTCGAGGCTGGTGCGGAGGTGTTGAGTAGCAAAGAATCCTCTAGGAGCTACGATTCATTTACTGGCGGCATGCTCAGCTCGATAGCCACAGGAGAGGCGTCTCACTATTACAATGAAGAGTCGATGGGGTTGCATGCACTCGCAGCGCCAATCACCCAAGTACCAGGTACGCTGGAAGAAGTTGGCGGCACAGCACTCTATACGCGCGGCGATCCACCTTTGCTTGTATTTGCTCAATATCCACTTGCTAAAGAGTCGCCCGTAACTGCTGAATTCTGCCAAAATGATATTCCAATAATGGCAAAATTGGCTTGCGGTCTAGCGCTCGGCGATTACCGCAAGGATATTCGAAAATTTTTATTGCGTGAGTTTGTCGGAGACGAAGAAGACTAACGACAACAAGACTATATGGTGTGCTTACTGCGTAGTTTTGGTATAAACAGCAGTACGGCGTGTAAAATTATTGCTGCGATGAGTACGATAGACAAGTATGCGACATCTGGCGCAAAGAGTAAGGTAGAGTGCCATGCTGCACCAAACGCATGTGGCAGTGCATACGATAGACCTAGCGCTGTAGCAGCGAGCGCACCTCCTAAGATGAAGCGGAACTTCTTGCTGCGTACGGGCCTATTCTTGTATAGTGCAACATTGCGCACAAATAGCCCTATTATGACGAGGTTGAGTGCAAGCAGTGTCCATTGAGTGGTGTGATGTTGGGGTGGTGGGGCGTTCGGTGTCTTGCCTGCTGCAATAGCGCGAATACTCTGCATGATATTCGATACCTGTCCGTCTTCTAGGCTATGGTATTTGTTAGTTAAAATTACTCCTGATGTGTCGCTGTCGGGGTGATAAAACATCTCTGCGCGAAACTCGGGAGTTGCTCCACCATGGTAGAAGAAGCCTTCTCTTTTGTTGTAGTGCCAGCCGTTTATGTAAGTACTATCACCGGTTGGAATTGCCTTTAGGAGTGCATAGTGCGTCTTATCTAATAGCTCGCCGCCGTCGTGCATAAAACTTAGGAATCTTACCAAATCGTTGGTTGTAGAGCTGATATAGCCATATGGGGCACCCGAGTTATCATAAAAACCACTACCTTTTACAGGCAAACCGAACCATGATTGGTGTCCTGCAACTAGTCCATGTTGCGTGGCGTCGCTTGTATTAGCAGATGTGCGGCTCATGTTTAGTGGTGAAAATACTTTTGCACGAACTATATCAGAATACGATGCGTTGGTAACAGATTCTATTATCGAGCCTAGCAAGAGATAATTTGCCGAGGTGTATACGTAGCGTTCGCCAGGCGCGGCTTGCAGGGTGACGCCGCTGAGTCGGTTGGTTGCTTGCTGAATGGGAGACGAGCTTTCGTAGCTACGGTCGGTAACATCAAGACCATCGAGTGCCCCGATACCGCTGGTTTGTTGCAACAGGTGTCGTATCGTAATTGGTGAAGACGAAGGGTTATTGTAATTAAATTCGGGTAAATATGTGTCAATCGGTGTGTCGAGCGACAACTTGTCATCCTGCACGAGTATGAAGATGGTGAGTGCGGTGATTGATTTGCTGAGAGAGCCTATCAGAAAGGGGGTATCTGAATCAACCTCCGTACCATTACTTGTGTTGCCTATATTGATCTTGGTTGTGTGTTCACCTTGAGTGAGCGCGAGTGAAGCGCTTGGAATATTGTACTCGTCGAGTGCGCGCTGAAGCGTGTCGCGAATCTCGCGATCACTTTGCTCGTAGTCGCGAGAAGCTGCAACGCTAGTTGGGGCAAAAAGCAGCGTGAGCATGGCAATACCTATGGAGTACTTACGCAGAGTGATTAATAGCATTTAGTTATCCGTTCCTTTCGGCTACGTAAAGTTTGATGATCGACCCTAATGCTTGATACACTTCTTCGTGCTTAAATGTGCTGTCGATTAATTTCTGCAAGGCAATACCGTCGAAGCAGGCGAGTAGTAGCGATGCGAGCCGCATCGTATCTGCGGTATCGCTAAAAAAAGGCTCTAGTTGATGTGCGATACTATTCCTTCCTTCGTCTAGTAGTTCGGCGACCATTTGCTGCATGTCGGGTCGCTGTAAACCGAGCCTAAATAACTCGAATCGCCATCGGTACCAATTTGGATTGTCTAGTACTCTCGACTGTAATTCTTGTATACTGTCGTCGATACTTCCGCGCAAGGTATCCGATTGTTCGTAGAGTGTGTGATACTGCCGCTGAACATCTTTGTGGACGGCAAACAGCAATTCATCTTTGGTCTTAAAATAATACGACACAAGACCCGGGGTCATGTTGGCCTGTTTGGCAACATCGCGTATTGACGTGTGGGCGTAGCCACCGGTAGTAAACGTTTGATACGCCGCATCGATGAGGCGTCGGTAATTTTCTTGCTTAGTTTCGACTCTATTCATAATTTGGACAACTGACCAAATTGTAACAATATCTTTCAATGAATGCAAACTAACCGTAGTAGCGGGAGTACGTGCAGTAAATGTATCGCTTGTGACCTACGCGAGTGAACTATTTTTCTTTTGCGCTGCGTCCAACATGAACTTCGGCTTTTTTTGCGCGTGAGGTTGAGTAGCGCACACCAACAACACCTAGTGCCACTAGGAGTATGCCACCAATAGCGAGCGGTACAAGTAGACCGGTGATGGCATTGGTATATGCGGTAACGGTGCTCGTGGCAATGACTTGATAGGTGTCGCTGAGTGCGATGTTTTGTGGTACGCTGCGAATATATCCCGAGATGACAAGCAAAGCCAGTGCTGCTAATATGCCACTTCCGCCAATGGCGATAACACCGTAAAATCGATGTTTAAACAATAGCCTCAGTATCACAAGTGCGCCAATACCAGCGGCAAAAATACTCGCCGCATACAGCATACTAATATACTGAGGAAGATCTTGCCCAGACGTGATGACGTTTTGAGGGAGTTTGATTTGCTCAGAACTCAACTCTGCGTCTCGCACTAGCGGCTGGCTCTGTAGGGTGGTGATGACTTCTTCGCGGACCTGCTCGGGTGTGGCGCCCGGCGTTTTGCAGACGCCATTTTGCGCATCTTCATATAAGTTGAGGTAAGTACACTCTGGTAACTGCATGTAGCGCGCCGACAACTCGTCGGCTGTCGTGTTTACGAATACACCTATAGGTTTGGTGATATCGATGGTAAACGTAGGCACTTCTTCCTGGCTATTGAGCCATCGACCGACTGATACCATGGCTGGTTGTAGTTGTGTCTCGAGTGCATCGTCTGCAAAGGATTTTTTGACGGCACTGCGTACTGAGTCGTCGTCTAGAATGCTGCTATAGCCCGAGTCTTTCGCGAGCGCAAGTAGTTGCGGAGTGATCATATCGTCGCGTATGGTTTTATAGACGTTGCCTTCACGAGCAACCGCCTCGAGTCGAGTTTGGTTGAGTAGTGTCTGTGAAGTGGCGAAGTACAGTACGATTATGGCCGCACATGCAGACACGACAATACCCCATAGTGTAAGGCGGAGTATCGTAAGCGTTTTCATATCCATCAGTATACTCCCGTTGTGAGATTTTGCATATTCATTACGTTACTTCGCAGCCCGCGCTACCTCTAGACTATGGTAAAATAATACAGTTACGGAGAGGTGTCCGAGTGGTTGAAGGTGCCGCTCTCGAAAAGCGGTGTGGGGTCAAACCTACCGAGAGTTCGAATCTCTTCCTCTCCGCCAAGAAGATACGTTCTATAAACTTTGGGTTGGAGGACGTATTTTCTTTTTTGTAGAAAAATAGATCCTCTCGCACAATACAGTAGGCAGGGTGCTACACTATATATAATGAAACTTCTTCTTCCTTCTCGCCTA
>Ga0076292_129_pt1 | contig 8459 bp, 8 predicted proteins | sample RifGroC2_FD_67791 | JGI IMG/M metagenome (GOLD analysis project Ga0076292, IMG submission 67791) | Candidatus Saccharibacteria bacterium GW2011_GWC2_48_9
GGTTTGGTAGCGGTCGCCGTATTGATGTATCCACTGTTTCTGCCGTGGCTCGCACAAGCTGGCTTTGACTCTCGCTTGCAGGCCGTAGTTGCGTCTGGTGTATTATTTGCGCCAGCAAGTTTCCTTCTCGGCATGATTAGCCCGTATCTTGCCAAGCTCAATGTTACTTCGCTCAAGACATCTGGCTCGGCTGTCGCAAATCTCAGCGCCTGGAACTCCATTGGTGGTATCGTGGGTACCTTTGCGACAGGATTCTTTCTGTTTAGCTACGTTGGGTCGCGAGATATTTTTATCATCTTGGTCGCAATACTACTGGTGTCAACGTTGTACTTACATGTTACGTGGCGCCGCTCGCACGGGGTTGTCGCCGCCGCTTCACTCTACCTTGTTATATTCGCGCCAACGTTCACTAACGCAATTCAGATAGACACGCCGAGCGCAAATTACAGCGTCTTTGAATGGATACGTGATGGGAAACGATTGCGTGGCTTATCGACGGATCCGTATGGTGTTCAATCTGGTATAAATACGAAAGACCCAGACGAACTAGTATTTTGGTATGCACAGCAAATGGCCGATTTGATAGCGCAGACGCCAAAGAGACAAGACATACTTATGTTGGGCGGCGGCACATTTACGTTGCCTCGTTATCTTGCCGATACATATCCCCAAAGCCAGATAGATACTGTAGAGATAGATCCTGCACTCGCTGATATTGCGCGCGAACACTTCGCGTACGACGACCCAGGCAACGTCAAACTTATATTCGAAGATGCGCGCACCTACAGTAATAGTGCGGATAAACAATACGATATTATTCTGGTAGATGTATATAGCGGTACCGACGTGCCGTTTGCGTTTATGACACGCGAGTATGGTGAGGCAATTTCGCGCATGCTGCGACCAGGCGGTGTAGTGATGGTAAATATGATCGCTGGTGAGCTGGGCGACTGCCGAGGCCTGTTACAAGCGCTCGAAGCGCCATATCGACAGGTTCTTTCGCAGCACCTGCTGAAGCCGAGGTCGGCTATGCCCGTTGATGCTGCGCATAATATGGTGGGTGTGTACGGCGATAATTTGCCACAATATATGGGCTACAAGAAATCTTCTGTGGCAAGCGTTGCGCCGTTTACAGATGATTTTGCTCCTGCGGAATATACACGTCAGAAGTGTGCAGCATAAACGCTATATATAGCGTTGTAAAATAAGACACAACACTAGGATACATATAACAGGGGCGAATATTTGTGTGGTGAAAATTACGCCCACAAAATTGCATAAAAGGCTTGAAACCCACATATATAGGGTTTAATATCGTAAGTAGACACTACATATGTAGTAGGTCATAAAATAAACATTTTGCAACAAGACTAACGCAGACGGCTACGTCGTTATTCTTTGTTGCGTCCGTGAGGAAAAGAGGTGAGAGACTTTTTGCACGGGGAGGGTAGACAATAAAAACACGTAATATACGTAGCCAAGGGGTATAAGATGAACGGAATTCATGTGGTCAAGCGCGACGGCACTCGCGAACCATTTGACGCCAATAAGATCAATCTTGCATTGGTCGCCGCAAGCGAAGGTTTGCCAGATCAAATTAGCAAGGTCGTACAGGTAGCGAGCGAACTACAGCTGACATTATTTGATGGCATCACAACTGAACAGCTCGACGAAGCAGTGATTCATACGGCTCTGCAGAACGTCAAAGACGACCCAGACTTCGATGTCATCGCTGCGCGCCTACAACTCAAGAATGATTACAAGAACATTCTCGGAGACTATGAGTCATCAAAAGAACTCAAGGCACTCCATGAAAAACATTTTCTGGCGTATCTAAAACAAGCGGTTAAAGACGGCTTACTCGACGCACGAATGGCAGACACAAAATTCTTTGACCACAAAAAGCTCGCCGCTGCACTTGATCCAGACCGCGACAACCTTATGCGCTATCTCGGCGTCGTGACGCGTCGCAACCGCTACAGTCTGCGTAAAAATGGTGTTCGTGTGCCACTCGAGGTACCACAGTATACTGCTATGCGTATTGCTATGGGTTTGAGCCTCTGTGAAGAAAAACCTACCGACATCGCACTTGAATTTTACGAATACATTTCTAAGCTCGATTCAAACCCAGCCGGCAGCACGCGCATCAATGCCGGCGGATCGTTCCCTCAGTTATCGAATTGTTTCCTCTTTGATATCGAAGATGATATGGAGGCTATTGCCCGTGGTGTGCGCGACACTATGTGGATCGCCAAAGGAACCGGCGGTATCGGTATCGGCATTACTAAGCTTCGTGCATCTGGCAGTCCTGTACACACTACGAACACCGAAAGTACCGGCCCAATCCCGTTCATTAAAATGATCGACACTGCACTGTTCGCTGTCAGCCGAAAAGGCAAAAAACAAGGCGCAGCGGCAATTTTCATGGAAAACTGGCACCTCAATTTTCCGCAGTTCCTCGACCTCAAGCAAAACTCAGGCGACCCGTACTTGCGTACTCGTATCGCCAATACCTCGGTAGTGCTGAGTGACGAATTTATGAAGCGCGTCGAAAAAGACCAAGATTGGTACCTGTTCGACCCAGCGGCAACACCTGACCTAGTAGAGCTCTACGGTAGTGAATTTAGCGCCCGCTACAAAGAGTATGTCAAGATGGCAGATAAAGGTGAGATGCGCGACTACGCCAAGTTACCAGCTCGCCAACAATTCCGTCAAATTCTCACGCAGTTGCAGGCCACTAGCCACCCATGGCTTACTTGGAAGGATACCCAAAACGTGCGTGCGCTCAACAACAACACTGGTACCATTCATCACAGCAACCTCTGTACAGAAATCACTTTGCCACAAGACAAAGACAACACGGCAGTGTGTAATCTCAGTAGCATCAACCTCAGTGTCCACCTGCGCGAAGACAACACTTGGGACTGGGAGCGCCTCGAAAAAGCGGTTCGCAGCTCAATTCGCCAACTCGACAATCTGTGCGATCTTACTAACACACCGATTCCTCAGGCTATGAACTCCAACTCGCAAAATCGTGCCGTCGGGCTGGGCGTGATGGGCTTTACCGATGTCATAGAGAAGCTTGAATACAGTTATGACTCAGAAGAAGCATTTGACTTAATGGACCAGCTACTCGAATTCATTAGCTATCATTCCATCGATGCTAGCGCCGACCTAGCGGCCGAACGTGGCAGCTATACCAATTTCAAGGGTAGTGGTTGGAGTAAGGGATTGCTCCCTGTCGACACACTCGATATTCTTGAAAAAGATCGCAAAGTCAAAGTTAAGATTACCCGCAAACACAAACTCGATTGGGAAAGTTTGCGCGCTAAGGTGAAAAAAGGCATGCGCAACGCCACACTCATGGCAATCGCACCAACAGCCAACAACGCGCACGTGTCTGGTACCACGCCTGGTATCGACCCACAATTCGCACAAATCTTCTCTCGGGCCACACTCAACGGCAAGTTTCTGGAAGTGAATCACAACATGATTCGCAAGCTCAAGGCACTCGACTTGTGGGATCAAGTAAAAGACGAAGTGTTGGCAAATCAGGGTGATGTACAAACTATTGATGCAATTCCACAAGCAATCAAAGATGTATACAAGACGAGTTTCCAGCTGAGCCCATACGCGTTTATAGAAGTAGCGGCTCGTGCACAAAAATGGGTAGACCAAGCAATTAGCCGCAATATGTATCTTGAGACACGCGATATCGATGAGTACGAAAAGATATACATGGAAGCATGGAAGCGCGGGCTCAAGACAACGTACTATTTGCACGTAAAACCACGGCATCAGGCAGAGCAAAGTACGACAAAAGTAAATAAAACCGATGAAATGGCCAAAAAATCAGGCGCTCGCAAAGTCGGATTCGGATTCGCAAAATCATAACAACAATTAGGGGGATAAAAAAATGAACGCATCACAAATCATCACACAAGACATGACACTAGAAGAAAAATTGGCAGCAATCGACGCCGCAATGTCTGATATGCAAGTACAGGCCGACGCAGCCGCAGCGGCAAGTGGCACGGCGGCAGCGCCAATAGACCCAGCCTCGTTAACTATCTGCGACGGGTGTGAGTAGAAGTGGCTTTTGAGAATAAATTGCTCGGCTCTGTAGACGACACGTATGGCGACACGCACATCAGCCCCTTGCTCAGAAAACCACAAGTGTCGGCCTATATCGAGACGCACCAAAATTTGTATAGTGGAGAGCCTGGCGTTGTAGTATCTGAACTCGAAGAGTCACTCGAACTACAAGAAAAAGAGCTGAAGCGTCGTGACCCGAAAGTGTTTGAGGACGTTCGCGCACATTTAGCGATACTCGACACGATGCGTCAAAACCCTAACCAACAGGAGGTAGCATAATGGCAGGAATACTCGGCACAGGAATCCAAGATGGATTATTACTCAAACCAGTCCATTATCCATGGGCAATGGAGCTATACGATCAGGCGGTAGCAAACACCTGGTTTCCAAATGAAATCCAGCTTGGCCAAGACTTAGCCGACTGGAAAAAGATGAGCGACGAAGAGCGACACGCGCTTGAGTTCCTTATGAGTTACTTCAACCCGAATGAGCTGCTGGTCAACAAGGCACTTGCGTTTGGTGTATATCCATACGTCAACGCCGCTGAGTGTCACTTGTACTTAGCCAAGCAAATGTGGGAAGAGGCAAACCACTGCATGAGCTTTGAATATGTGCTCGAGACGTTTCCTATCGACCGCGAAAAAGCCTACTCTGCGCATGTCGACGTGCCAAGCATGGCCGCCAAAGAAGCGTTCGAAACAAAGTACATCAAGCGCATGACCGAAGAAACTCTCGATATTACTACTACCGAAGGTAAAAAAGATTTTGTTAAAAACTTGATTGCCTACAATATCATCCTCGAAGGCATCTGGTTCTACAGTGGCTTCATGGTGGCGCTCAGTTTCCGTCAGCGCAACTTACTACGCAACTTTGGCAGCCTGATGGACTGGATCATCCGCGACGAAAGCTTGCACCTTAAGTTCGGCATCAACCTGATACTTACGACGCTCGAAGAAAACGAAGATCTGCAAACACCAGAGTTTGCCGCAGAAATAAAACAAATGATTCTCGACGCGGTAGAGATGGAAGAGCAGTACAATCGCGATCTACTGCCAAAAGGTATTTTAGGTCTCAATGCAGATTACGTGAACCAGTATGTACGCTACCTGACAGATCGCCGCCTCGAAGAGCTCGGGTTTGAAGCACACTACAAAGTGTCGAACCCAGCCAAATGGATGGCTGCGGCAAACGATACGCTTGAGCTGGTGAATTTCTTTGAAAGCACCAATACAAGTTATGAAGTGAATGCCGGCAAAAGCTAGCGCCGCCGTACGTATTTTTACAACTAGGCGTAGCAGATACTATCCGCTACGCCTTTTTATATTGGAGATGACATGAAAATAACATTATGCGGATCTATGAAGTTCCACGAGGAAATGACAACTATTGCACAGCAGCTCGAAGCCCGTGGTTACGAGGTAGAGAAGCCGAATATTGTAGAGGGGCATGCGCACGGCAACAAACTCGATGAAGATGCTGCACTGAGGCGCGTGCTTATAGATGAACACTTCGCGAAGATAGATACTTCTGACGCTATTTTAGTAGTAAATTACGACAAAAACGGAGTAGAGAACTATATCGGCGGTAATACACTGATGGAGATTGCGCATGCCTACGCACAAGGCCTTGAGATATTTGTACTAAAACCTATCCCAAACCTTAGCTACACTGATGAGATTCGAGGCGTATATCCGATTGTGTTAGATGGAAATGTAGATAGTATCGATACGCATGTGGCGACGTTGCCGTTGGTGTACATGAGCACCGAAAGCCCCATCAAGCACGCGGCCATTAGTCGGGCGATGCGCCGCGCGGGTATTCGGGTGCGTATGGATGGCAAAAAAGTTGAGACTGGTGTCGAAGAACAGCCTATGTCTATAGAGGAGTCGTATGATGGTGCGACGAACCGCCACGAGAATCTCAAATCCCTTGGTGTAGCGGCAGATTACTATGCGACAGTAGAAAGCGGCTTACATCAAGCGCACCCTAAACACCAGGTGTTTGGCTGCAACGTGGTCATTATTGAAAAAGCTGGCAGCGAACCGAGAGTTGGCATAGACCTAGATATCGAGTTTCCAAAAGACATGCTCGACAGGGTGCCGTCGGAGTACCCAGATATGGGCACCCTAGTACAACAAGAATACGGCGCCAAGCTTAAAGATCCGTATCCGTACATTACAAACGGCCGCATCACTCGGCAGCAGACGATAGAGAATGCGGCTTATAACGTGGCGATACGACTTTAGTCCAGGAAGAGTCGCGTCAAATCCATAGTGCATATCGCCAGTTGGCTGTATTAAGTATGAAATAGTATTGACAATATTAATATATTATAATATAGTATTTCAGTCTATAACGTGTCGCTCAGTGTCACGAGAAGGACCTTAAGTATCAGGCACTACAGATGGAGAGAGGATGCGAGTTCTAATTTTCCTGATTATCGTTTTGGCGGTAGCGGCCATCGCACTTGCGGTGTACGCATTTCGCCTCAAACGAGTAATCAGAGAAAGCACCAATCCGTACTTTGCGCTGTCGCGCAAGCAACGGCGTGCACTTGCGCAAGATCACTTCAAACGCGAGGGGAACAAGCGCGACCTGGAATGGCAAGACCGGCTGAACGAAACGATTGGCTTGGGTAACCCCCTGGGCCACAACCGAGAGGATCGCAAGTGAGCGTCTACAAGAAGCGTTCGACCAAAAGACGTACAGCTGCCGCTGTCGTCTTCGGAGCACTGGCTCTGGTCATGACCGGCTGTGCTACATCGATGCCAGCAGGTCAGCAGGCGGTGGTCGTGGATGGCTACGCGCTGATCCCCACCGACCCCAAGATCACCGGATGTATCGCACCCGAGAAGTCTCAGACCGAGATCACCAACGACGTGTATCGCTACCCGTCGAGGCAGATCAGCTGGGACGCGACGGGCGCAGACGGCTCGGAGCGTGATGCGTACAAGGTCGTGTCCAACATCGCGGCGCCAGCGGAGCTCACTGTTCCGGTGGTAGTCACCATGGACCTCACGACGGACTGCGATATGTTGTCGGAGTTTCATCGTGAATTCGGGACCAAGTACAACGGGTGGCTGAACGAAGACGGTACGTCGAGCACGGGGTGGGTACAGCTGCTCACGTACGTGATCGGCCAGCCGCTCGAACAGACGCTGCTGCCCATCGCACAGAAGTACACGTGGCAGCAGATCTGGAACGACGAAGCGATTCGTGTCGAGTTCCAGCAATCTGTGCTGCAGCAGCTTCCCGAGGCAAGCAAGATGCGCACCAACGGCAAGGAGTTCTTCACGAACTTCCAGGTCACGGTGCTCAAGCCGGAGCCCGTCGACGAAGGTCTCAAGTTGGCCATCGTGAACGAGCAGAAGGGTGTCGCCGAGGCCAATGCCAAGAAGGCGGCTGCCGATGCTTCGGTCTTCGCTGCACAGGCCGAGACCGAACAGGCCAGGGCGGAGGCGCTCAAGAAGCAGGCCGAGATCTCCGGTTATCCAACGGTCGAGGCGTACCTCGAGGCACAGATGATCGAGGCGGGCCTGAACCCGCGGCAGCCGACATACGTCGTGCCGCAGCAGAAGTAGTACCTGACACAAATGCCCCGCGTTTCATGCGTAATTGCGTGAAACGCGGGGCTTGTTTCATTTAGAAGAGCTCCGCTGTGCAGACGAAATGGACTATGGGTCTATTTAAAATATCTTTTATTAATAGTCGAAGCTGCCGCTGCAGACCCAAGTAGCCCAATAGTCGCGAGCACAAGGCTGATGCTCACGCCAAAGTCTGAGAAGTACCTAAACGAGATGCTGATGATGCTGACGACTAAAAAGAACGATGCACTGCCGAGCAAGTGTTTGTTTTGCATCAGTATGCTGGCATAGAATATACCGAGAATACTGGCGACGAGCAGCAAGAACCACAAGAATGAATAATCTCCGTAGGTGGCGATATAGATTGAACCAAGACCGACAAATGCGGCAAATGAGTCTAACGCACCAGGAGACAAACGCGATGTGCCATGCGAGCGGCTGACAACTCTTGTGGCATAGGCGAGTAGTGCTGCCGAAAACACCAAGATACCGCACCATACATCGATAGGCAAGCTTGCACCGTCTATTACGCCAAATAATACCGCAGGAACGGAAGCGACACACAGAAGTGTCCCAAGGAGAAGTAAGATGTCTTTTTTGATGTATCTATCGAACACTATGTGGAGCGCACCGGTAGTTACGAGCGCGACAGCGCCCGCGGCCGGCCTCATTGGATCGTGATCGCCCGACGCTCGCCGCGCTTCACCAGCTCCTGGAGCTGGATGAGCGCGAAGAGGAGCGCTTCCGGACGGGGCGGGCACCCGGCCAGGTACACGTCGA
>Ga0076292_130_pt1 | contig 7265 bp, 10 predicted proteins | sample RifGroC2_FD_67791 | JGI IMG/M metagenome (GOLD analysis project Ga0076292, IMG submission 67791) | Candidatus Saccharibacteria bacterium GW2011_GWC2_48_9
AGGACGTTGCGGCCGTTTTGTGGTCGATCAAGATTTCGCCCGACTTATTCAATTCTACCAAATCTTTCACGAACTCGGAATTCGGCACGGAGCCAATTTCCACAAACACACCATAATCGGTCAGGTTAACCACCTTCCCTTTTATTCTTTCGCCCGGGGTAAATTTGCTATCAACTTCATTCCATGGGTCATCTTTGAGTTGTTTATAGCCAAGGGAAACTTTGGAGTTTTCTTGATCATATTTTAGGACAACCACTTCGATTTCCTGGCCAATCTTGAAAATTTCGGAAGGATGCAACCGGGTTTGTGCTTTTTGTGCCTAATGTACAAAAAGGTGATTATGTTAAAGTTAGGATAACAAAAGTTCTGCTAAAGGTAGGATTTGCGGAAGTTTTAGAAAAGTTGATTGTTAAAGAAGAGGATATACTGGCGACAGTCTAATGATAAGTCTTGACGCGGTCGCACTTATTTTATTTATCGCAGTAGTACTTATTGTGCTGGGCGCGATAATACGTGTACTACGAGAATTATCTGAATCAGTGAAAAAAGTTAAAGTACTAGAACAAAAAGTTCGTGAACTTGAAGAAAGGATGAATAAATAACGATGGCAAAGAAGATTTTTTATGATGATGATGCCCGTGAGCGTGTGCTCGCCGGAGCAAAAGCGTTGTACGACGCAGTTAAAGTAACCTACGGTCCAAAAGGCGGCAACGTAGTAATTGCCAAAGGTTATGGTGGGCCAACTGTAACGCACGACGGAGTGACAGTAGCGGAGAGTATAGACCTACCGGAGAACGACGATGAAACGCTTGGCTACAAAGTCGGTGCGGAGCTTATCAAGCAAGCAGCTACTAAGCTCAATAAAGTAGCAGGTGACGGCACTACCACCGTAACAGTGCTGACATACAGTATTCTTAAGGAAGCAAATCGCCTCATCGCAGCAGGACATAATCCACAAGAACTGCGAAAAGGTATCGAAGCGGCATCTGCTGAAGTGATCAAATCACTCGAGAAGCAAGCTGAATCTATCGAAGGTAAAAGTGATCGGGTGGCCGAAGTCGCGACTATTTCAGCGGGGAGCCGAGAAATTGGTGAGTTGATCGCTAGTGTTATCGAAAAAGTAGGCAAAGAAGGTGTAGTGACAGTAGAGGCAGGTCAAGGCCTTGAGCTTGAAAGCGAAGTTGTCGAAGGCTTTAGTCTCGACAAGGGCTACGCAAGTGCGCTATTTGTTACTGATACCAATCGCCAAGAAGCGGTGTTTGAAAAGCCAGCTATCGTATTGACGGACAAAAAGCTTTCGAGCGTGCAAGATATCGCACCGATTCTTGAGAAGCTCGCACAAGCAGGGCAGAAGAGTCTCGTGCTTATCGCCGACGAAGTAGAAGGCGAAGCATTGAGCATCTTGGTTCTCAATAAACTCAAAGGTGTATTCAACAGCGTCGTCGTAAAAGCACCAAGCTTTGGCGACCGCCGCAAGGAAGTGCTCGAAGATATCGCAGTACTCACCGGCGCAACAGTAGTGAGTGATGAGCGCGGTATGACATTTGAAAATACTAGTCTCGAGATTGTTGGTACTGCACGTAAGGTGATCATCGGCAAAGATGAAACGACGATCATCGAAGGCAACGGTGTGGCAAAAGATGTGCAAGACCGCATCGTGCAGATCACTGCACAGGCTGAGAACGCACAGAGTAGCTACGACCGTGAACAATACGAAAAACGTTCAGCAGCACTCAGTGGTAAAGTGGCTGTTATCAAGGTTGGTGGCGCATCTGAGACCGAAATTGATGAGAAGAAATTCCGCGTTGATGACGCAGTGGCGGCAACTAAAGCGGCCCTGGCCGAAGGTATCGTTGCCGGTGGTGGTGTAACGCTCGTGAATCTATCGAATGCTATCAAGGCAGACGGTGCAGATTCGCATTCAGCAGGTAAGTTAATTCTCAAGAATGCACTCAAGCAGCCATTCTTGCAGATCATGGCAAATGCTGGTCTCAACAGCGAAGCGTTGCTTGCGCAAGTCGAAAATGGCAAACCTGGCTTCGGCGTCGACGTGAACGCCCCAGAAAAAGGCTTGATTGACGTGAAGAAATCTGGCGTGATCGACCCAGCTCGTGTGACTAAAGAAGCTGTTCAAAACGCGGTATCTATCGCTTCGACCGCGGCAACCATGGGTGCACTCGTAGTGGAGATTCCAGAGGCCGAATCTTCCGCTGGCGGCGGCATGCCTGGTGGCATGGGGATGATGTAGGGTGGTAGACCTATAATAAAAAGCACCCAACTCGGGTGCTTTTTGTTTACCACGTGGCGAGGATGTCTCCGTCGCGACGAGGGTAGTTGCCGTCGAACGGCGACTGTTCTCTGTTGTCTATGAGGTACCCATATTTGTCGTTAGGATCGACATTACGCTTGCACCATTCTACAAACTCTGGCATGTGTTCGTCGCGAAGCGGGGGTTGCACCTCTACGTGCTGTAGCGAGATGCTTCCGAGGGAATTGAGGACCCGTTTATCGTTGGAATCTTCGTAGCCTTCGGTGTGCTTTCTGTGCATGTCTCGTGATTCGTAGCCTCGCTCGAAAAGAAATCATGAATGGATGTTGAATCTTCGGGTACGGCTCTGTCGTTAAATCCGATGACAGTTGATGTTTCATTGTAATCATATAGTCGAATTTCATGTCTACTCATGGTAGCTCCTTTGGTGTGAATGTTATTAGTTATTCTGCGGTCGGAAAAGAGCGCTTTTCTGCTCGTTCGATTAAATCGGGTAGGCCGGGGTCTTGTAGCCGGTGCTGATGATATGCCTCGATAGCCGCCCTGGCCTGCGCGCCTACTGTCGTGCGATCCACGAGCGAGTAGGCGCTGAGTAGATCGAAGGCGCGAGCGCCTAGCTGTAGACTTATGGGCGTGACTTGTTCACGTTTGCGAACTTCATCGAGCTCAAATTCACTTGGTGTGACCCCTATTTCGCAGTGAACTTTCGACGAGAATGTATCCATGTATGTTCCTTTCGTTATGTAGTACGTTTGTTATTATTGCTAATTTTTGCGGGTAAAATAATAACAAACGGTTGACTATTTTTGACACAAAAATCATGTGCTACACTATAAATACAATGGATTTTTCTATAATCGGTTTAAATAATCGTGACAAACGTGTCTATGAGGCACTATTGTTAGAACCTATGAGTTCAGTGCGTGGACTGGCCGAGCAAACAAGCATAAACAGAGGTAGTGTGTTTGAATCTATCAAGAGTTTGCAAGCGATCGGCATGGTGTCGTATGTGAAAGTCGGCACGCGGCACAAGTACACTGCGGAGAGCCCAGAAAAGCTTCATGAAATCATCAATGAAAAGCGCCGCGAGCTACGCGATACACATTCGGCGGTAGATGATTATGTGTCGTTTTTGCAGCCACAGGTTCGGTCGCGGGACGTGGTGCCACATTTTGCCGCGTTCTACGAGGGGCAAGAGGGTGTAGCGAGCGTATTGCGTGACGTACTGACAACCTGTCGCTTGCAAAAAGTGACTGAGTACCGGGTTGTTTCGTCGCCGCGAGTGAGTGAATACATGTACCACAACTACCCGCATTTTACCCGCGAGCGAGTCAAGCAGGAACTGTATGTGCGCATTTTGCGACAGGGTAAACCACTTCGTGGTGAAGCTGAGGTGTCGGAGCGTCGATATCTTGCAGATAAAGCCGACAACGGTGCGTATACATTGATATACGGTAGTAAGCTCGCGACAATCAGCATCAACGAGTTTAATCAGCTCAGTGCAGTTGTGATAGATAATCCGGGTGTCGCCAACTCGCACGCAGCGGTGTTTGATCAAGCCTGGCTGTCATCTGAAGTGCTATAATCGTACGTAGTGAACACTATACTTGTTGAGATTGCTGCCTACCGAGACGATGAGCTGCCTAAAACCGTGGCAAGCTTGCTAAAAAACGCTCGATATCCGGAGCGACTACGGTTTGCGATTGTGCATCAGTTTGGTCCAGAAACTGCCGGCTGTATAGATGAATACAAGACGGATACAAGATTTAAGATTGTAGAGCAGCCCTGGTATGAAGCGAGGGGCGTTGGCGTTGCTCGTAGAAAGTGTGATGAACTCTACGATGACGAAGATTTTTATCTGCAGATCGATTCACATATGCGCTGTAAAGATTCGTGGGATGATAGGCTTGAGGCTGAGTGGATAGCTCTCAGTGACTCGCGGGCCATTTTGTCATCGTATCCACCAGCATATCGCTATGACAATAACGACCGAGAAATATTTGTGTCATCTGAACCTAATCGCTTGGTGGTACATGATATGTTCATGGGGGACATTCCGGTGTTCTTCGGTAAAGCACTGCCAAAAGATGCACCTCGACGCGGCGCGTTTGTAGCGGGTGGCTTACAGTTTGGTCCAGGAAAGATTTGCCGAGAAGTGCCGTACGAGCCTCGTATATGTTTTATCGGAGAAGAGATTGTGCACTCACTACGTCTATTTGCCGCTGGATATCATATATATAGTGTCGACGACCAAGTGATTTCTCATTTGTATATTCGATCGGAAAATCAAAAAAACGCTCATCATTTTTGGAAAGATTTTACAGAAAGTGAAGAGCTTAAAGAAGTATATGCGCAGATGAATAAGCTGAGCTACGGCGTAGTAAGAGAATACTTGTCCGTAGACCAGACTCCGGTATCTCCCGGGACACTTGCGAGCTTTGAAGACTTTGCAGGCGTTGAGTTCGCTAGACGACTCGTGCATCCAGATACATACCACACTCCGCCACTCCCTATGGCTGTGGATGCGGGCTGGAAGCAGTCGGCGATACCGCCACAAAAACAGTCATAAAACAATTACACACCTCTTTTAATGGAAGTGTGTAGAAAGTTGCCGCGGGACGAGTGCTCTATACGAGCGGAGATTGGTCTGGAGTTGGCAGGCTGTCGCTTGCTGCGTTTAGACCAGTGTCATCACTCGCTGGCTTGTTGGCTAGGTAATCGATCTCTTTGATGATATCGAGCAAGGCCATTGCGCGTCGGCTGTCGTCGGCGATGAGTTTAGCAACTTCGTGTGCAGGTGGAACGAGCTCGCGGTCGTCTGTGCAGCGAATGAGCAACAGGTATGTGTCGAACTTTTCTTCTGCAGGAAGGTCTAGTTTGTCTATGAGCGGACGTAGCTCGTTGATTGCTTCCATCTTGACGCCTTCGAGGTCATCGCGTGATGGTACTGGATTTTGTGCAATCGGGAACGGATTCATTACAATCGGCTCCGGAGCTTTTGTTTCTGGTTCAGGTGCAGCCGAAGTGTTTATTTCTTCGTATGCCGAGTCGGTGTCTGGCGTATTGTTGACACCAGCGAGTACCTTGGCTAGCTCTTGGTCGTCGCTGATATTGGTCGTCGTATTGTCTGGTTGAAGATTCATTCCCACCTCTAAATTTCATTACATTCTTTTACTAAATACTGTATCATGGATACATAGACATAAGCAATATGTATTCTGATATATACAAGGGGTAAAAATGCTAGACGATGTACAAATATACACGCAGAAAGATCCGTCTGATGCGCTAGGGGTGGCGACAGCGCAGTGGCAACAGACGCAGTACGACGCAGTGGTGGAGCATCCAGAGCATGACAATCGGAAAATTACCAGAGTTGTGGTGGCGGGTATGGGTGGCTCGGCACTCGCTGCACTATTGGCAAAAAGCTGGCTCCAGGCAGAAACGTCGCTCGAACTTGAGATTGTGCGCACGTACAGCTTGCCGCACTACGTCGATGAACACACGCTGGTTATTTGCAGTAGCTATTCGGGAAACACCGAGGAAACTCTATCTACACTAGAAGACGCCTCGAACCGCGGCGCGCAGATCGCTATCATAGCTGCGGGCGGAAAGTTGGTTGAGATTGCGCACGAAAGAAGTATCACATCGGTTGTGCTACCAAACGAAGGTATTCAGCCGCGCATGGCGATGCTCTACAACCTACGGGGACTTTTGCAGATATTGGTTCACTTCGACCAAATAGGCCGTGCGCACTACGAAGCGGTTGCTGGCTACGCAGATTGGCTACGTGATGAATCTGCACGCTGGACGAGCGAAGTGACTACTGATCAAAACATCGCTAAGCAATTGGCACTTTTTGCGGTAGGCAAGACACCGGTATTCTATGCTGGCCACCTGATGGCGCCGGTGGCCTACAAGTGGAAGATTAGCTGGAATGAAAACGCCAAGAACGTGGCATTTTGGAACGAACTCCCAGAGTTTAATCATAACGAATTTATGGGCTGGGCTTCGCATCCGGTAGAAAAACCATTCGCGGTGTTCGACCTTGTGAGCGAGTTTGAACATGAGCGCATACAGAAGAGATTTGAAGTGAGCGACCGGCTACTGAGCGGCCGCCGACCAAAGGCGCATATCGTGAGCTTGCAGGGCGACTCTCCGCTGGCGCAGATGCTATGGGCGTGTATATTGGCAGACTTCGTGAGTATCTATGTAGCGGTACTCAACGGTGTCGACCCGGCACCTGTTGAGCTGATAGAGAAGTTCAAAAAAGAACTTAGCAAATAACATCTCCATAAAAAGCTTGTAGCCCACCCCGAGCGCGAACCCGGGGTGGGCTACAAGCGTAGGGATGGGCTAGATGTGTGTGAACCGAGGTATGTGCAGGTCGATCATGACAAACGCGAGAGGCGCTCCGGTCTGCCTGATGTTGTTCACCTCCAGGTCTTCTGTTGTGCCGATGAACCCGCCATGCGCCAGTTCATACTTGGCGACGGAGAAGCGCAGGCGTTCGCCGTCTGCGGCCCACATGAATCGTAGGCTGCCGTACTTCTCGAGGTTCTCGAGCACTGCGTCGATGGAGTGCGCGTCGATCACTTCCCAGCACGATGACGTGGTTTGAGCCTCGACGACCGGCAGTACAGGTGGCAATGTCACTATTTCGCCGGGAATCGACAGGCGGTGCTCGTCGGTGTCTGGCGCGACGGTGACATTTCGTCTGAAAGCCTCCGCAATGTCCGCGGTAGCAGTTGTCAACAGCATTGTTGACCTTTCTCTCGATTGGCCCTGTTTTCACAGGCTAATAAATGATTATAATATATTTACAAAGATAAATCAATGGTACTGACGAAGCGCTTCAATAGGATTCTTGCGAGCGGCGCGGATTGCAGGATAGATGCCGAAGATAACACCAACAATGAGTGACGTACCGATAGAAATAGTTGGTACTATCCACGAGAAGCCAGGGCTAAATGGTAAGAATGTACCTAGTAGTAGT
>Ga0076292_132_pt1 | contig 6817 bp, 4 predicted proteins | sample RifGroC2_FD_67791 | JGI IMG/M metagenome (GOLD analysis project Ga0076292, IMG submission 67791) | Candidatus Saccharibacteria bacterium GW2011_GWC2_48_9
GGGCCCGCAAGGGACTTGCGATATTTTTTCCATAGCTTGTCGAGACCGCGAATACGATTGTCGACTTCTTCTATCTCCAGGTTGTGTTCGCGTAGCTTTGCCTGGATATCTTCCATTGGAGATTCAAACACATCTATATCGTATTGTTCTTTGAGAATAGTAACGAAACTGATGCGAGGGAAATGTTCGCCGTCAGCACCGAAGTTTACCGTAGCTCCGCTCATGAGCGTAAACTCGCGTGTGCCCCACGTCTTATCACAGATAAAGCGAATCATACGCTCAGTAAGTTCCATCCCCTGTTCCCAGTCAGCATATGCCCAGTACCACTCCATGGCATTGTGCTCTGGTAAGTGCTCCTCTGTGTAGTTTTCATTGCGAAATCGTGCACCTAGGTCAAATACTTTTTCAAAACCAGCTACCAGCAGACGCTTCAGCGGTAGTTCGTGGCTGATGCGCAGGTAAAAGTCTTGATCGAGCGCGTCCATGTGGGTTACAAATGGATTTGCATCCGCACCACCTGCTGTCGCCTCGAGCACTGTGTTATTTACCTCGACAAAACCCTCGCCTTCTAGAAACTGGCGTGTTGCTTGCCAAAATTTTGCGCGGCGAAGAAACCTATCGCGCACATCGAGATTCACATTCATATCAACATAACGACGGCGGAATCGCTCCTCCTTATTCGTCAGCTCGGTTGGCATAGGTCGCAGGGATTTTGAAAGCAGTCTGAGTGTATTAACTCCTACCGACACCTCACCCGTCTTTGTCTTGATAACCGCACCGGTTGCCTCGATAAAATCGCCCGTATCGAGCAAGTTGAGTTGTTTTATACCCAAAACACCCTGCGCTGCGTCGAGCTCAGCTACGTCTGGGGCGTGCAAAAACAGCTGCACCGAACCACTCATATCACGCAGTACGATGAAAGCTAGTTTGCCAAATTTCCTCAGCCCCATGATACGACCCGCGACCGTGACAGTTTGACCTTCGCGTGCATCAAACTCACCAACAACTTCGCTTGCAGTCGCTGTTCGGTTGGCCTTTGCAGGATAAGGATTTACTCCCAATACTTGTAATTCTTCGAGCTTGCGTAGTCGCTCATCTCTATAGTCTTGAAGTGTTGCCATATTGCATTTAGTATACAGTATTTCTCATGACACATATAGTAGCTGAGAATCGTTGTCAATTTCACATTTTATGTTTTTTACTTTCTAGTGTTGTATGCACCACACGAACCGCTACATATTGTGTAGCGATAATAAAAAAATCTTCATTAACCACCTCTTGATATATTTTTTTCAATTACGCTTGAGTTTGTTATCTGTTCAGCGTATTATCAAAACATGTAATTATAGCAAGGATGATATAAACATGGCAGCTGAAACACAATTCGTCTCGTTTACTACACACTCTTCTCTAGAGGATACTGCTCTACGGCCGAGCCGTGAATTACCTCTTCAGTCATTAGACCCTGCCGCGCTTCTCGATACACTAACAATTCAGCTACGAGGTCGAGAAGCGTATGATCAGTTACTTACTGCAGCACACCCAGAAATTGACATGATCGACTTTTCACCAGAAGCTATTCGCGCAAATGCGCTCGCACTTGCGGCCGAAACATTACCTGCCGATATAGTTGAAGCATTACAAATTCCTTACGAAATCAAAGACCAGGTAGCATATAGTCAGCCCCCGACACTAGAAACAACACTAATGATAGGAAGCGCCTGGGATATGCTGCGCGAAAAACCCACCCCGGTTGCGCGCCTACTTCAAAGTATGGATGTTGTGCGTCCAACTGCATACGACCCTCTCGAAAGTGCGTTTGCCGCATCGATAGATGCGCTTGGTGAACGCGAAGAAAGAAGTGATCAATTCTATGACCCCACCTCAAAAGAACAAGCCGATGTCGAAGATAGAAATCTCATTGGCTTCGCATACCAATATGCAACCGCGACAGGTACTAGCTTAAGGGAGAGTTACGCTGTCGCGCTCAGTAGACGTAGCGGTGTTAGCGATCACGATCTACTACTTGCTCAAGAAAAGTTAGAAATTCGACAACAAGAAGCCAAAATTCGAGAAACTGCAGAACGCGAAAAAGAAGCACAGCTACACACCCACTCCGCAGCAGAAATCGCTATGCTGCGCGAAAAAGATGTCGCTAAAAAAGTTGACATGAGTCAATTTTTTAACGACTAAATTTTTGTGAACCACTGGTAAATAAAATGACCTTCGCATACGCAAGGTCATTTTACATAGTTGAGATCTGTGCTAAACGCTGACGACTTCGTACTCAGTCTCACCCTTCGGCGTCTTGATAACCACCGTCTCGCCAACCTTTTTGCCCATCAAGGCTTGGCCAATTGGCGACTCGTTGCTGATACGCCCTTGCAAAGGATCTGCCTCAACCGGGCCAACAACCGTGTAGGTTGCTGTCTTGCTGCCCGTTTTGAGCTCTACGACCGATCCGAGTCCAACCATGCCTTTTTTGCCAGTTGCGATAATTTCTGCATTTTGCAAAATATCTTCAATATCCGCAATACGAGTCTCTACTACACCCTGCTCTTCACGAGCAGCATCGTACTCAGCATTCTCGCTCAAATCGCCGTAATCTCGCGCTTCTGCAATCTTATCGGCAATGTCGCCACGGCGTCCTTTGAGCTGTTCGAGTTCTTTTTCTAACTCTTTCTTACCTTCAGCGGTAATCTGGTAGCTTTTTTTCATGTTATGTATCCTTTATAACTTATTTCTTATAAGACACCCGCTTTTTGATCAGCGGGTGTGTGTTTGTCACGTTGTGATGTAAACCCTCTCCAAAGCAGCTTACGATGTAACTATACTAGCAAACAGCTCATCCCTGGTCAATATCTCCGCCGAAGTATTATTTGAGCGGTGCTTTAGCTCAAACGCACCTGCCTCAATGAGCCTATCGCTCACCGTCAGGGTGTATGGAATACCCATCAACTCACCATCGGCAAATTTTTCACCTGGACGTGCGTCACGATCGTCATACAGTACATCAACACCTTTACTCGTCAGCTCGGCATATAGCGCATCCGCCGCCTCACTACCTTGTTTGCCGATTGATACGAGGTATATTTTTGCTGGAGCAATACTCTCTGGCCATACGATACCTTTTTCGTCGGCGAATTTCTCTACAATCACACCCATGACTCGCGTAATGCCAATACCATACGAGGCGAGATAGATTGGCTTATTTGCGCCGTCACTGTCGGTAAAAGTGATACCCATCTGTTCGGACTTTTCTGTGCCAAATTTAAATATATTGCCTACCTCTGCGCTTTTTGTTGGTGCGAGAGTCGACTTCTCGATACCAAGTTCCGTCGTTGCGTCATCGAGCACCTCTTCGTTTACTGCCACCGTTTGTTCTTCGTTTACGTATAGTATATCTTCGCCCGCGTCACAGATTGTCTGAAACTCATGGCTAAATTTCGTAAACGCGCCTCCGCTCGCAAATGTTACAAAAGTACTGTCACCGATGCCAAAACGCTCATAACAACGCTGGTACACTTGTATGACCTTATTGTAGTACGCATCCATATCCTCTTTAGTGGCATGTAAAGAATACATATCCTTCATTACAAACTCACGACCTCGCATAATGCCACTTTTGGCACGAAGCTCGTTGCGTAGCTTTGTCTGAAACTGATACACACTCGTTGGCAGATCTTTATAGCTCTTGATAAACTGCTGCATCATTTCCATAATAGCCTCTTCATGGCTCCATGCTAGCCCAACCTCGGTATCATCTTTGAGCTTTGACTTGAACCATACGTCAACCTTGTTATCGTCCCAGCGGCCAGTACCCTCCCAGGTCTCTTTGCGCTGCAAGCTTGTCATGATGATCTCTTGACCGCCAATAGAGTTCATTTCTTCGCGCACGATTTGCTTGATATTCTCGAGAACACGAAGCCCAAGCGGAGTATATGCGTACACGCCCGCCATCACCTTGTAGACATAGCCGGCTCGAATAAGTAGTTGTGCATTACGCGACACTTCGTCTGCTGGACTTGTTTTGCTAGTTTTTGTAAATAGTTGTGAAACTTTCATATTTGTTCTCCGTGGTTACACTGATAGTTATTACAATAGAAATAAAATTATACTACCGGCAAGCCGGCGGTGTCATAGGAGTGAACAGCATATGCTTCATCATCGCACGTCTATTGTACTACGAAGACTACATCTGAAAAAGCGTCTACTGAGCCATCATACTGATACCGAGGAGCGGCGCCACAAATAACAAGAAAAACGCGACACCATTTTTGAGCATATGTAGCAGTATACCCGCCCAAATACTTCCAGTGATTGCGCGGAGTGCACCGATAAATACGGCGAGCACTACCGTGCCTATCATGACATTCCATTGCAGTGGCATATCTGGCCCGGCGTACAAGTGCATCGCGCCAAACACTAGCGACGATAATGCGATAGTCCAGGTAGTGTTATAAAAGCGCCGTAGCTGGCCATAGAGATATCCACGAAACAGCACTTCTTCACATATAGGTGCGAGTATGACCAAAGTGAAAAATGCTAGTAGCATCTCGTAGCGCTGGGATATATTTTCAAAACCAATCTGCTGCTCCGCGTCAACATCTACCGGCAACACCAGCCCTATCACATACATGACAATCCCTGTTGCCACCAAAGAGAGCACGAGGAACGCAGGGGCTAGAGCGATATCTCGCCAGCGTGGTAATGTCTGCTCGAGGCCTAGATCACGAAGTGTCATCTTCCAGCCAAATATACGCCACGGCAAACCTATAGCAAGCAGCAATGCTAATATATACACAAATACAGACAAGACAGTCTGAAACACTGTTTCATTGAGCGCAACAGGAAGCGAGATATTCAGCTGAGCCCCTATCAATACAATAGCCAGAAGTATAAATTGCGCCGCAATGAAGCTTGCCGCCACCCAAGCGGCAAATCCGAGGCCATACGAAGCCCTGCGACCGAGCGACATAGTCGCCACTTTATGCGCTAGAGTCGGAGTCTGTTTTTTACCACGAAATTTAGGTGCTTTGGCATGGACCTTCTTCTCTTCAGGTGCGTCTGTTTTTATCGATTTTATCATTTCAGTACCTTTCCGATATCAGCAATAGTGATAAGTATAATTAAGCCAAACAGCACCAACATGCCGGTGCCCTGTATTGCCTCTTCGCGTTCTTTTGTCAGAACCTTACGACGCAAGCGGTATATCGTCATAACTGTCCAACGGCCGCCGTCGAGGGCCGGTATTGGCAGAGTATTCATCACCGCCAGGCTCAGGGATATAATGGCAGTAAGAAACAATATAGTTGTCAAGCCAGCCTGTCCAGCCTGTGGGAAAATCACACCTAAGATACCTACGGGGCCAGCCACGTTGTTGCTCGCGGCCGCAACAGATCTTTCGCCTTGCACGCGTGTTGCCTCATCTGAACTCAGCTGATTTACAAGACCACCTACTAAGTCACCTACCATACCACCAAGCAATTGGAACGTCGTAAAAGTTAGCTGTGCGGTCACTCCGACACCTACGATTGGTGCCGACCAAGTTGCGCGGATTTCCTCACGTACGCCGCCAGTTGCACCAATACCTAAGTATCCTTCAGATGAATCATCGCGAAGCTGCACCTGAGACTTTTGAGTCTTACCGTCGTCTTGCTTATACACAATCTCTACGCGCTCACCGCTGCGCTGTGCGGTTATTTCCGCAACCTCAGCAGCGCTGTCGATTGCCTTACCCGAAATTGATACGATCTCATCACCTTTTTCGATACCTGCTTTATCTGCTGGCGAGTCATTTACCACCTGCGACACCATCACATCTGGCGAACCTTGCCGAGTAATAGCAGTGTCGCTTGCCACGCTAAACTGATTGTCGATAATCTTCGGTAATCCCGTCACCGCTAGTACCGTAAATAGCACAATCGCAACAAGCCAATTCATCGCAACGCCAGCGAACAAAATTTTTGTCTTTACCCAGTAACTCGCCGCTCCGTATCCGCCCTTTACCTCAGATGCATCATACTCGCCTTTGAGTCGCACGAAACCACCGAGTGGCAGCCAATTAATACTATAAAGGACGTCTTTACCTAAAAAACTACGTTTAACTCGTTTACCCCAGGCAAGCGGAGGAAATCCCACCCCAAACTCTTCGACATCTACTCCATTGCGACGTGCGACAATACCGTGACCAACTTCATGTATCGCCACCAGTAACACCAGGATAAATAACCCTAGTACAATTCCAAACAATAACTCCATCTATTTTCCGAACCTTCTATTTCTATTGTTGTATTCTTCTATAATACTGCTTACGTCTTCTTTTGTCATATCTGGCCACGCGTTATCGAGAAACATCAACTCGCTATAGGCCGCACGCCACAACATAAAGTTACTAATTCTCTGGTCGCCACCGCTGCGCACTATCAGGTCGACTGGTGGTATTTCGGGTGCATACATATAGTTTCCAAGCTCCTCGGGAGTGATGTTTTGCATATCCTCACCCGCTATTGCTGCTTTTTGCACAGCTTCCGCAATCTCAAGGTGTCCGCCATAATTAAAACATAACGCTAATGTACCCGCAGTGTTGTCTTTAGTGGTCTCTTCGGCATTGTCTATAGCCTTGACGATCTTCTCAGCCACACCTTCGCGTGAACCCAGAATACGAAGTCGAATATTGTTCTCTGAAAACAGATGTAGGTCTGAGGACAGCAAGCGGAGTACGAGACTCATCAGCTTATTAACCTCGTCCTGACTGCGCTTCCAGTTTTCTGTACTAAAAATGTATGCGGACATAAATGGCACACCTGCGTCAAAT
>Ga0076292_137_pt2 | contig 6443 bp, 6 predicted proteins | sample RifGroC2_FD_67791 | JGI IMG/M metagenome (GOLD analysis project Ga0076292, IMG submission 67791) | Candidatus Saccharibacteria bacterium GW2011_GWC2_48_9
TCGCTAGGTGAGCGCAATGCGGACCGCTCAGGAGTCGGCTTTATGCAGCCGCCGTCGGGAGGCATGCCAGGCGGTCCATCAGCAGGTGACGGCCAGATTACGCGCACATTCACCCCGCCCATCACTCTCATCGGCACGAACAACCCAGAGAAATCGATGTCATCGGACGGTGAGTCTGGGAAGATAACTAGCGGGGAATTATTTGCAAACGATAGCAATGCGCTCGTTGCTGTTGTCGGGCAGTCTCTGGCAGAAAAAAACAATTTGTCCGTAGACGACACCTTTACTGCTTACGACCAAAAAATTAAAGTGGTCGGTATTTACGATACCGGTACGGATTTTGGCAACAACCAAGCACTTATGCCACTTTCTACTGTGCAAAGACTTAGCGACCAAGAAGGTGACATCACGAGTATCGTGTTGACTATAAATAGTGCCGATAACCTGGCAAGTGTTTCAGAAAGCGCAAGTACAATCGTAGGCGAAAACGGTGACGTCACAGACTCGGCAAGTCAAGTTGCATCGGCAATCGCGCCACTCGAAAACATCCAGACAATTTCGCTCTACAGCCTAGTTGGTGCGACGGTCGCCGGAGCAATAATCATACTACTAACTATGGTAATGATCGTGCGCGAACGCCGACGTGAGATCGGTGTCATTAAAGCAATTGGTGGCAGCAACATTGTAGTAATGGGACAATTTGTCGTCGAGGCAGTCACGTTGACACTACTTGGCACTCTGGCTGGAATCGTAGTAGGCATCGCTGCTGCTAGCCCTATCACTAGTACGCTCGTCAGTTCATCGTCTAGCGCCGAAACTTCTCAGGCTGGACCCACCGGTGGACCAGGCAACATGATGCGAGATGGGCCGTCAGAGAGATTCGGTCAAGCCAATCGGGCCCTGACTCAAAGTATCAGCAATATACAGACCAATGTCGGATGGGAAATACTGCTATGGGGCATGGGCATGACGCTCGTGATCGCAACAGCAGGTAGTGCGCTGGCATCAATATTAATATCAAAAGTACGCCCTGCAGAAGTTATGCGGGCAGAATAGGATTACAATGTTACAAGTTTCACATCTCACGCGGACATTCACCTCGGGCACCGAGGAAGTGCAGGCTGTCAATGACATGGACTTTTCCGTAGAAAGAGGCGAGTTCGTGTCGATAATTGGCAAAAGTGGTAGCGGTAAGAGTACTCTACTAAGTATGCTCGGCGCGCTCGATAAACCAACAGGGGGCACTATAAAAGTTGACGGTGAAGATATTGCGAGCATGAGCGACGCCAAGCTCATTCGGTACCGTTGCCACAAAATTGGTTTCGTCTTTCAGAGCTACAATCTCATTCCAAATCTTACGGCCATAGAAAATGTAATGCTGCCTATGGAATTTGCCGGTCGCGATAAAGAGGCTCGAGAAAAACGTGCAACAGAATTGCTTGAGCAGGTCGGCATAGAACCAGACCAAATGGAACGAAAGCCAGGTAAGTTAAGCGGCGGTCAGCAGCAGCGGGTCTCGATAGCCCGCGCGCTCGCCAATAAACCAAGCGTGATACTTGCCGATGAACCGACAGGTAACCTCGATGAACAAACTGGAAAAATGGTATTCGACCTACTGCATACGCTCGCGAAGCAAGAAAAAACTACTATCATCGTCGTCACCCACGACCTTGATATTGCAGGTAAAACCGACCGCACCTTCAGACTCAACGATGGTAAAATTCGTGAAGTAAAAAAATGAAAAAATGCTACGGCGTCTGCCCGCGTAACGAGCGTGACGCCGTAAACCATGAAGATACTCTTAGTAGAAGATGAACACAGGATTGCACGTGCTATCAAGGAAGGCTTGATGAACGAAGGGTACGCAGTCGACCTAGAATACGACGGAGAAGCAGGTTATTTGGCAGCGTCTGCAGGTGAGTACGACCTTATCTTACTAGACGTGATGCTACCGAAGCGCAACGGTATCGAAGTATGCACACAATTACGGGGTGATGAAGATCATACACCTATTGTTATGTTGACCGCAAAAGACCAGCCAGAAGATATCGTGCGTGGCCTAGATCACGGTGCCGATGATTATATCGCCAAGCCGTTTTCATTTGAGGTACTGCTCGCTCGTGTACGAGCAATTTTGCGTCGCCCGCATGATAAATTATCCGAAATATTGACAGTCGACGACTTAGAACTAGATACCACCAATCGTTCTGTGCGTCGCGGAGATCAAGAAATTTTACTCACCTCGAAAGAGTTTTCTATACTCGAATATATGCTCCGCAGCAAAAATCGAGTCGTCAGCAAAAATAGCATCATGACCCATGTGTGGGACTTTGACGCCGACATACTCCCCAACAATGTCGAAGTGTTCGTAAACTACATACGAAACAAAGTAGACAAACCGTTTAGCGGCAGAAACCTTATTCAAACGATGCGCGGGTTTGGTTATATCATTAAGGACGAAGGGTGAAGCAGTACGCAGGACAACTGCGCGAGTTCGTCACTACCGATACGGCAAGGCTCATGGCTACGTACTTGTGCATCATCATGATCATGAGCATATGCTTTAGCTTAGTACTGTATCAGACATCGACCGGCCAACTCGAGCGTCAGCGTCTCCCGCCAGGCGAAGCACCTTTTGGACAGCTTTCAACAAATCCGCCGGCTGATATTCGCACATTTATTGCCAACCGAATCGAAGAGGGCAAGCGTGAGCTGGCGAGCAATCTTATAATTATAAATCTACTGGTACTACTAAGTGGAAGTGCGTTTAGCTATTTCTTAGCTCGTCGCACACTTGAGCCCATGGAGGCGGCGATGGAAGCTCAGACACAATTTGTGAGTGATGCCAGTCACGAACTACGCACGCCGCTCACCGCGCTCAAGACAACCAACGAGGTAGCACTGAGACGCAAACAACTTAGTCTCAAAGAAGCGAAAGAAACTTTGTCGGAAAATATTGCCGAAGTCGACAGACTACAGCAGTTGACCGATGGGTTGCTACGCCTGCTAGCTCGCGACACTGTAGTTACGCACCACAGTGTCGATCTGCACGATGTACTTAACATAGCCCTAACGATAGTTATGCCAAAAGCACTCGATAAACGTATCGGGGTTCAAGATGAGACGCCACCTTTTATGCTACAGGCAGACGCAAATAGTCTCGTGCAAATTTTGACCATTTTACTAGACAATGCCATCAAATACAGCCCGCCGAACACGACTATTACGGTACGCGCCGAACAAGACACAAAACACACGTATATTCATATTGTCGATCAAGGCATTGGTATACCTGAAACCGACATCAATCATGTATTTTCTCGCTTCTACCGCGGAGATAGCTCCCGCTCTGCAACGCCAGGATACGGCCTGGGTTTGCCTATAGCGCACAAAATCGTCAAGCTACATAGCGGCACTCTGAGCGTCGAAAGTACACTGGGGAAGGGGAGTGTGTTTACTGTAGCGTTCCCTGCGCAGCAATAACTCGTCGTATCCGATAGTACTACTGAGTTATTCGTAGTACAAGTGCGGTGCGGGTAGGTAGATACAACTTAAGTTGCCCGTCCGAGACGTACGGCGCCGATGGGTCAATTCGCCCATGCCCACCAAATTTCCTGTCGTCACTCGTTAAGATCATCTCATATGCGCCACTTGGCGTCGGTACACCGTAGTCGGTGTACGATTCTACTGGAGAGAAGTTGTAGGCAAACAGCAGTCCGTCTCGAACATATGAAAGCACGTGATCTTCCTGGTGGATATAGCGGTATTCAATCTCTCCTTCAAGCTTGCGCACTAGTCCCGTCATAGCTTTATCAAATGCGCCTAACATCGAGTACTTCAATTTTTTGTCATCGACAAGACTCCACTGACGCCGGGCATAGAGATACGACCAGGCATTGTTCTCCCTAGGGAAATCTATCCATTCGGGGTGACCAAATTCATTACCTATAAAGTTCAAATAACCACCGCCATGCGTACTAGCTACCAGGAGTCGTATCATTTTATGCAAACTCACAGCACGCTCGATATGCACATTGTCGTCAGTAGCCGCCATATGTTCATACATGTCTTTATCTGCGAGGCGGAATATCAATGTTTTGTCGCCAACAAGCGCCTGGTCGTGGCTTTCAACGTAGCTGATGACTTTTTCCTCTGGCCTATGTGCGGTTAGTTCATGCAGTAAGTTTGCAAGATCCCATTCTTCATCTTTTTTGTGCTTGAGCGTCTTTATCCAAAGATCAGGCACACCCATACTCAACCGATAGTCAAACCCTACGCCGCCTGCATCAGTAGATGCCGCTAAGCCTGGCATGGCACTCATGTCTTCTGCCACCGTAAGTGCACTGGGCTTAATGCTATGTACGACTGCATTCGCTAGTGTCAGGTAGGTGAGTGCATCGAGTTCAACGTCACCATCGAAATAATCGTCGTAGCTCGAAAACGATCTTTCGAGGCCATGGCTATGGTATAGCATGCTTGTCACGCCATCGAAGCGATAGCCGTCGATATGGAATTCGTCTATCCAGTAACGACAATTACTAAGCAGAAAATGCGCCACTTCCGGCTTGCCGTAGTCAAAAGTACGCGAGTCCCACTGGGCGTGATGACCGCGCTCACCAGCATGGAAGTACTGATTCTCTGAACCGTCGAGCCGGCTTAATCCTTCTGCTTCGTTGCGCACTGCGTGAGAGTGAACTATATCCATAATAACTCGTAGACCCATGTTATGTGCCGTATTAATGAGTGTCTTAAACTCATCTGGCGTACCAAAGCGTGAACTTGGCGCAAAGTAATTCGACACGTGATAGCCGAAGCTACCGTAATACGGGTGCTCGGCAATAGCCATCAACTGCACCGTATTATAGCCAGCTTTTTTGATACGAGGTAGCACGTGCGCAGCAAAGTAGCTGTAGCTTGCAACCGTTTCTTCTTCTGAACTCATGCCTATATGTGCTTCGTAAATGAGCGGTGGGTCAGATGGTGCCTTGAACCCTTTGTCTGTCCACGCAAATTCATGGCTTGGTGCCCATATCTGCGCAGTAAAATCTTTCGTTTCATCGTCTTGCACTGCGTGTGTAGTATATGCAGGCAGCCTATATCCATCGCCACCATCCCAGTACACATGCAATTTGTAATTATCGCCGTGCTGTAGACATCTTTTAGGTAGTTCTAGCGCCCATTCGTTGCCGCTGCGTTCAAATTCGTAGCCGTCCTCGTCTTGCCAGTCACTAAAGTCACCAACCAGCACAATGCGCGATGCATTCGGCGCCCATTCGCGCAATATCCAGCCTTCGGGAGTTTCATGAAGACCGAAGTAGAGATAGCCAAGCGCAAACTCTTCAACAGACTTACCGCTCAAGATTCTTCTAGAATTTTCAAGCACATGCCAACTACGAGCTTTTAATTTGTCGGCGTAGGGCTCAAGCCATGGATCTACCTGTACGATTTTTTTAACCATTAGTAGTTAGTATATCACGAGACGTAGTGTTGACATTATTATAGAAATAGTTTTAAATGAGTAAGTCAGATTGTCACCAAAGCGACACGAAAGGAGCGGGCAATGCCCCTCCCTAGCCTGCAAGTCATGCACACAAGCACGAGACTATTTGAAGCACGCAACCCGACTGGGCGAAAGCTTCTCGATCTCGTGGACCACGCCCAGGCAACATTTCCCGAGCAGTCCAACTGGATCTCTCGCAACTGGGAACACAGCTACAAGGTCGACGGATCCGGCTTCAAGCACGTGATTGGTCATCTCGAGGACGTCACCTGCAGCGATCGCACCCCGGAGCAGGAAAAGCACCTCGAAGCAATGCGGGCATTTGCCATAGACACCTGGCACTAAGTCGCCCCCTCAGTCGAGTACGATAGCAAAATCGCCACTCCTGAACCAGGGGCGGCGATTTGCTTTTTGTACGTATTCTTTACCTTACGCCGAATTGGCCAAGGAAATCGTTTACCATACCTTGTTGTGCTGGTGGCACAAAGGTATTTACCGCTTGCTGCACAGCTGGGGCAGCTTGCTGAACCATTTCTTGCATTGGCGCAGCAGACTAAACAGGGAAATGTCATTTTGATAAGTGCCCTGGATTCCAGCGAAGAATTTGCCGGCATAAGCAAAAACGCTTTTGCAGTCGGGGTTTATGATGAAAGCATAGGGTTTGCAATTGCAGATTATTTGAACAAAAAAAACACAGCTGAAATCGGGCTCATAACAAATTTGCAGGACCCATTTACTTTGCTTGAAAAAAATGCTTTTAAGGAAAAATACAAAGGAAAAATTCAGGAAGAAAATTACACTGCCGACACAAAAGATTTTAGGAGTATTTTGGCAAAAATGGCTTCACAGGAAAACCTTGTTTTGCTTGGATGGGAAGAAACAGGCAGGATAGTAAAACAGGCAGCAGAGCTTGGAATGAAAAAACAAATAATCGGCATTGATA
>Ga0076292_136_pt1 | contig 5576 bp, 9 predicted proteins | sample RifGroC2_FD_67791 | JGI IMG/M metagenome (GOLD analysis project Ga0076292, IMG submission 67791) | Candidatus Saccharibacteria bacterium GW2011_GWC2_48_9
ATCCCGTGCCGAGGTGGGCGCTATCCCGTGCCGAGGTGGGCGCTATCCCGTGCCGAGGTGGGCGCTATCCCGTGCCGAGGTGGGCGCTATCCCGTGCCCTTCGGCTTCCGCTGTGTCCTACGTATCAGGTGCCGCTTCTGGCTCGCTGAGGGCGTCCGATCAACCTGCACCAGGTCAGTTCTGTCGATCTCCCAGCTCCAGCCAGTCACCGCTTCGACCTTGGCTAGTGCGTCTTTCAGGTCACGCCGAAACTCGGCAAGGCGACCAGCTTCGCTGCCGCACAGGTGGTGTATCGTCTCGACCTTCATCGGGAACGGTGCAGCATGCGTGCTGTAGAAGCTGTGCAGCCACTGCGCGAGCGGCTGCCCTTTCAGCGCCCGCCGCTGTTCCCATTCGACCTGTGTCCAGCCATCGCGCCCATACAGCGCAACGATCTGCGGGTTCATCTCGATCACGTAATGACCCGTCTCTTCGTTGCGGGCGCCGCCGTGGAGCATTGGGCCGAAATACGCGCGCTTGCCGTCCTTAATCTCCACGACAGACGACGCGAGTCGAGCGAAAGCCCCCTTCAGCCAGCTGACATCTTTGCCGCCAGTACTGCGACCGATACCTTTCAGAAAGCCATGCGCGGCGAACTGGATACGACTCCCAAGCCCCTCAGCTCGAGCGAGATGCAGGCATTGTTCCCATACGTCCAAATCAGCCTGATCGAGCCGGGGTCCAGTGAACAAAACCGTCACGCCATCAACGGCAGTCAGTTGCTCGCGTTGCAGGAACGCCCGACGCCCCCGCTTTATGGCTCCAAACAGGGCGCTACGTAGCACGCTGTTCGGTACTCCCCGAACACCCTCGGGCCATAACGGCAACCAGATCACCTGGGCCGACTGCTGAACCGGATCGGCGACAGGAGCGGACAGCTCGGTCTCCTTGCCCCTGGCATTCCGTTCCTCCATGCGTTTGAGCTTGTCCAGCAGGCTCCCGCGCTCCGTCATTACTTACCTCCCTCTTCAAATGGAAACGATGCTCTTGACGATACCGGGGTGTCCGTCATTCCCAACATGATCCACATCTGAAGGTGAGCTGTGTGGCCTTTTCCAGCCATTTTCTGGCGTGAAAGCAGCGGGCGATTGTCACGCCGCCGCTGGGCTAATTTCCATCCAGATCCCGCAGCAAGTCCGCGAAGCTTTCGGCCTTCTTAACTTCTACCGCTGGTGGACTACCTGGTTTGTGCTCTAGCAGCAGCATGGCCTCGCGCAACTCGCGCACCTCTTGGCGAAGCAACCGCAGCTCCTCGAGGAGCCCCGACAGCTCCCCGACAGTAGGTGTAGGGGCAGTGTCGGGCGAAGGTGTAGGGGATGTGTCGGGTGGTGTAGGGCAACCTAGCGGCTCACCATAGACTCGGATCATTTCCGAGAGGTCGATTACCCGCTGTCCTTTTCCATCAAACCCAGCAGATATGCGGCCTCTAGCCACAGCTTCATGCAGCGTCGAGCGGTGCAAACCGTAGAGTTTGGCCATGCGGCCGATGGTCAAAGCGGGCATGTAGGGCGCTGTAGGGTTTTGTCTGTCGGGCCCCGACACTGTACCAGCCAGCCAAGAGCTAAAAGCACCGGGATAAACGCTTTACACATCCGTGTGGGAGGGTCAGTCCCGCACTTTTTCCCCACAGGCTGCAGATCGCCGCACGGCGCTGGCGGTATGAAAAGAAAACCCCGACTGCGCCGGGCAACAGTCGGGGTGAGGGCGGCTCTCCAGGTGCCGCGGTGACCTTAAAAGCGTAGCACTCCGCTCGCCATCTGATGAATCGTTTCATCAATCGAGGCTTCCAGATAAATTTTTTGCATAGCAAAAAATATTTTGAATGTTTCCGCATGCGGCCTGTCTAGCTTATAAGGTATGTATTCTCGAAGGTGCGTGGCTCGCACGAGTACCCTTTTCCCTCCTCATGCGGAGGGATTTTTTTGCATTGCAAAATGCCGCTATAGGCCAGTAGGTAGCCAGGCCGTTCTCTCCCTGTAAGCCATCGCCTACAGCAGATCGAGCGTTCGCCCAATGGGCTCGGAACGGCTACCGGCGTAGAGTGACTCCCACAGCGACGTCGACGGATCGACACCGGCTGACCAGGATGGTCGCCAAGGACAGTCGCAGGATGCGGCTTCATCAGGATGATGAGTCGACGGATGATGAGTCGACGGAAGAGAAGACGACGTAAAACACAAACGGCGAGGCTCACCCCTCGCCGTTTTTGTTTGTGCGCGCGGGAAAAGCGCCTTGCGGCGGCGGTCCGCGGCCTACCGCTCTGCGGACAACACGCCCGAAAGCCGCGCGCCAGAGCCACGACCTGGGTGGAGGGAGCGTCGGTCCCACCGTTCTGTCCCACAACGACTCCCTTCCTGAAAGCGTCAGGTCCTGCTGTGGCGATTGGGACTGGTACGGATGGCCCAGTTTGGACCGCCTGGAAGCCGCATACCTTCGTGCCGTAGACCGTATCAGCTCAGGTACACGTAGCCACTAAAGTCGCCGAAATGGCGACTTTAGTCTGCCCTAGCGAGACTTGGATCAGCTAAGCAAGCGATTGGGCAAAACCTAAGCCTGACACCTAGCCTTCTAGTCCTGCTCCTTAAAAAATTGTAAGTAACCTCTCAGAAGCCCATTGATTTCCTTAAACCACACAAATATTATTGGTAATTGAGCAGATGTTTTTTTCGTCTGTCCCCAGCTCTTTATCAACTTGCTATATAGGAAATCGAAGTCGGAAGGCTTGCCAATGGTAAGTCTGATGACGATCTCGTTTGAGATCTTGACCGGCATCCCGGTGTTCGTGGCGTGATGAAGCGCTCGTCTGCGCAACAATTTCATCGCCCATAGGCTACCGTTGTCTGGCATGGTAAAACTAGGATCCCAACGCCCAATCGTTAAATGTTCCTTATCTCTTGAATTTGGTCTGGCATATCATCAACCAAAGAAGGAGAGCTGTAATGCGAAAGCACGCAGCAGATAAGGCAAGTTGTAATAGTGAGAGCAACAAGTTGAAATGTGGAGACTGTTTCAACTTGAAGGGGAATGGGCAGAGGAAGTGGGTAAAATTATTGAAAAGCTTTATTATCCACTTGATTTCGCGGTTAGTTAGTGACTTGATTATCGAGGAATTAACAGAATCGCAATAAATAAATTGATCCCTAGTTTTTATTCAAACCCATGAAAAAACCTATATATAATGGCAAGCCAATTTCAACACTAGATGCTCTATCTAAGGCGCTAGGAACCAACCTTTCTCGGCTACGAATATTTATTGATACTGCTGAGAACTCCTACACAACGTTTACTTTAGAAAAAAAAGTAAACGGCATCGTTGTTAAAGAAAGAACACTCAACGAACCTAAGAAAAACCTAAAAGATTTACAAAAAAGAATCAACCAAGCTATTTTCAATAATGTCTCCTACCCCGAATATTTACAAGGCGGAATTAAGGGAAAGGACTTTATAACAAATAGCAAAAACCATCTTTCCGCTAAGTCTTTAATAAATCTCGATATTAAAGATTTTTACCCATCCATATCCATTCACCACGTATATGCCATATACAATAAGCTATTTAAGTTCCCGCACACAGTCTCAGACGCGCTTGTTAAGCTCACAACTAAAAATGGCGTGGTAACTCAGGGTGGGTGCTGCTCTAGCTATATCGCAAATTTAATTTTTTTTAATAGCGAGCACGACCTTGTACAAAAACTAGAATCAAGAAGCCTTACTTACACAAGGCTTATTGATGACATTACAATTTCATCTGCTAAACCTATGTCCAAGGATGAAATTACCAATACTATAAACCTGACTAACAACCATTTAACAAAATTCAATCTGAATCTGAATAGAGATAAAACAAACATAGACCATCATCATAACAAAAGCGATAACTTTGAGGTCACCGGCCTTTGGGTGAGGCACGGAAAACCAAAAGTAAAATCTGCCGTTCGCCGGCAAATTAGGCAGCTAGTTTTTAAGTGTAAAATCCAGTACGAATTATGCCCAACTGATAAAAGTTATCATGATTTGTGGAATAAAACCTCTGGAAAAGTCGCAATCTTAACAAGACTTGGGCATGCCAACTCTAAAATCTATAGAAAAAAACTTAGCGAAATCCTTCCTTTGTATGACATTAAAAAGGAAGAAAAAATAGAGCGGATAATTAATTATTTGATTGATACCGAAAGCAAAGAAATTAACTCACCAAGAAGAATCAAACTTTATCATAAAATGATATATCATTGCGGTATTTTAGGCCGCAGCAATAAGTCAAAAGCAAAACTTTTAAAAAACAAACTAAAAGCAAAATTCATAGCTGTACAGGTTTAAAATGGAAACTGGAATTGTAACCGTAAGCAACAATTTGAATGGTTATGGATTTATCAGGAGAGAAAAAGGAAAAGATGCTTTTTTTAGCTATGATCAAATAATTTCAGACAAAATAATTATTGAGATTTTGCCAGGACAAAAAATTTCCTTTGACATTGAGAAGACGAAAAAAGGACCAAGAGCAGTAAATATAAGATTAATATAATGTCTTCGTAGCTCCTACGACAGACATTATGGTGAATAACGTCCAGCCCAGTAGGGCACGACTGCGTGCATTCGGGCGTTATGTGAAATTCAACCTACTCCTCGAATAAATTGGCATGGGTTCCGGCGCGAACGAACACGATCTGCTCTAACTTACTGCCGGTGGCCAATCGGTAAATCAGCAGGAAGTCGCCTCCGATGTGGCATTCCCTATAGCCGTCCCAGTTTCCTTTCAGCGGATGATCCAACCATTCGGGTCCCAAGGGGCCGTCATTGGCCACCAGCAACAGCATCGCCTCCTTGAGCCTCTTCAAGTCGAAGCGGCCTGAGCGGGAGAGACGCTCCCAATCTTTCAAAAAGACTTTGGAGTAATCGGCGGTGCGCGGCAAGGTAGCCCGCTTACTACTGGCTGCGTTTTTCGAGGTCATCAAACAAATCGTCAATGGATTCAAAGCGTGCCTCATGAGCCTGCACGATGGCTTCCGCCTCAGCCATCGCCGCCCGGGTTTCCGCGTTCGGTACCTTGAGTTCGAGCGGAAAGGCCTGATCTGCGGCTACGCGGCGCAGAAAGATCCGCACCGCTTCAGACATGCTTAGGCCCATCGCCTCCAGAGCGGCGTTGGCCTGTGCCTTGATATCGTCATCGACGCGGATATGCAGCATGGACGTATGGGTAGCCATAGCGATCTCCAAGGGAATTCCTCACAAGTGTATCTCAATTGAGATACAAAACAAAAAGCTGTTTCCGACCAGCCAGGGAACCCAACGGATTGCCGCATCACGCCCCCTCTTTACGCCTCCCCCGGGCAGGGACCGGTAACGTCTTCGCGGCCTGAAATCGCCCGAACCAGCCCACGAACAGCCCGTCGTAGGGGCAGGGACCGCGCTGGGTACGCTGCCACTCGGCCTGGGCCAATCGGCCCAGCTCGAAGGCCTGGTTCACCAGATTTCTGTCCCGCTCACCCGTTCGTTTAAATTGTTCGAGCAAGCCCTTGCCGAAACCTGCGAGCGCATGG
>Ga0076292_137_pt1 | contig 5343 bp, 5 predicted proteins | sample RifGroC2_FD_67791 | JGI IMG/M metagenome (GOLD analysis project Ga0076292, IMG submission 67791) | Candidatus Saccharibacteria bacterium GW2011_GWC2_48_9
ACCACCGTTTGCGGAGGATGGGTACTGCGCGCTGGCATCCTTGATGACCGCTGGTCCACCGCTGTCGCCAGCCTGGAACCTGGCATTGGCCTGGTAGACACCGATCGGACCGGGCAGGCCAGCCGGCCCACCTGCGGTATTGCCTGTGATGCGGCCGTACCACACGCCGGTTTGGTAGCTCGACGTGATCAGCTGGTGATTCGTGAAGATACCCGTGCCGAGCACCTTCTCTCTGGGCTGCGCCGGTGCGGTCGCGTAGGGAGACGCGATCGTGCCCGACGGCAACTCGTGGATCCCCGTCATCTTGACGTGGGGTCCCTGTTGCGACAGGTTCACGCCATCGACGAACTCGATGATGGCGTAATCCTTGCCGCCGTGGCCACCGGATGCGCCGTCGGCGTCTTTGAACCATCGAAGATGGGCGATAGGGTCGTTGCCCCGCTCGTTACCACCCTCTTTCCAGTTCAGGTTGTTCCGATCGTAGATCGGGTAATCGTTCTCGGCGATGTTGACCTCGTCGAGCGGATGGTCGGCCGTACTGACACAGTGACCCGCAGTCACGCCGATCTTGCGACCGTACTTGTCGTTGCCGACCGCGGCCACGGTGCAGAAGAACTGAGGAGTCTCGTCGTTGAACGAGATCTGAGTCGCATTGTGCACCGTAGCGCTACCTGGTGGCTCCTGCGCCGAAGCAGCCGGAGCGAGTCCTGCGAGCATGGTAACCGCCGCCACTGGGGCGAGTACGGCTACCAGTCTTTTCCGTAATCTCATTGCTTCCTCTCATTGGATGTGTACGCAAATACGCACCGATGTATCGTATATAGAAATACTCAATGCGTCAACATGTTACGCAGACCTACTGTGCAGCTACAGCCAACATATTAGGGCTAAAACGAATGCGCCAGTTGTGTCGCGCGCCCAACTTCGTAAAAATATGTCGAGCGAAGAAAGGGTAGAGTGACCTAAAAATAGACCTGTGGACAAGATTTCTCAGCTGAAACTAGAGAGGGTAGCGTAGGTCCCGCGTCGAGTGTATCGATGTAAAATGTACCATAAGCATTGACGACCTGATATTGAGTTTGCTAAAGTTATATATAGGAAGATCAAGTGATACAGCACATTATCATTATGTGTGGCCGATCAAGTTCAATAGTTCAGTTATTTAGTTAGTAGGTCACATCTGTTGGTGCAAATCTTCCTAGAAAAGAGACACAATTGTGTCTCTTTTTGCTTTTTAGACTATGGGAGGATGCTGATCGGTTTACTGCCGGAGCTAACGCATATCCAGCCGAAGACACCGGATGTGCGTTAGCATATCTCACTTACCGCTTTGGTACTTTTATAACGAATATTGCAACAAAGAGAGCGCCCACCATCAATAGCGTTGCGGCAATAAATGCAGCGTGGAAGCCGCTGAGTTGCGCTGCGAGTGTACTAGATGAACCGGTTGCGAATGCTGCCACTCCGGCTAACACTGCAATACCAAGCGCGCCACCAACCTGCTGAGACGTATTGATGAGCCCCGATACTAATCCTGATTCGCGTGCTGGTACACCCGATGTGGCCGCCAGTATTGCCGCCACGAAGAATAGCCCCATACCAGCCGGAATCAGTAAGATACTAGGCAATATATGAATGAAGTAATTACCGTCCAGAGGAAGTATTGTCAATAAAGCGATGCCGATAGTTGGCAATATGGTACCGACTGTCAATAGTTTTTTGATACCAAAGCGGTCTACAAGCTTAGGCGCGTTCCATGCCATAGTCCCCAGAATGATCGGGAAAGGGAGGAAAGCGAGCCCACTTTGAATTGGCGTGTATCCTAATATATTCTGCATGTACAACGAGATAAAGAAGAACATGCCTAACATACTAGCCATAGCAGGAACCATGATCAGATTACCACCGCTGACATTACGCAATTTGAATACTGACAATGGAACCAGAGGATGCTTGACGCGTGATTCATTGTAGAGGAATGCGGCTATCAACACTATAGATGCGATAAACGACACGATAACATAGGGGTCTGTTAGCCCAGCCTCTGGCGCTTGGCTAATCGCAAATACGAGTGCAATCAGGCCAAATGTTATCAGTGCTGCGCCCGGGAGATCGAGATTTTTATCACTTTCTTCCTTGATGTGAGCAGGAACATATTTCAGTATGCCTATTATGGTCAAGATTCCGATAGGCACATTGATGAAGAAGTCCCAATGCCACCCGAAGAGTTGAGTAATGATTCCACCTAGTAACACACCCGCTGCGGCACCACCTGCAGCAACTATTGACCAAATACTAAGTGCACGATTGCGCTCGTGGCCTTCTTTGAAGGTTGTGAGCAGCACGGACATTGCAGCTGGCGACATAAACGCAGCGGTCAATCCTTGGATAGCCCGCAAGACAATAAATGATTCGCTAGACTGAGAAAGGCCGATTAAAAGTGATGTGATAGTAAATCCTGCAAGTCCTGTCACTAGGACTTTTCTTCGTCCATACAAGTCTGCGGCGCGACCACCGAGCAGCAGAAAGCCACCAAATGTTAGTACGTAAGCCGTTAATATCCATTGCAATGACGAATCCGTGAACCCAAGCGAATCTTTGATTTCGGGTAGCGCGACATTGACGATTGCGCTATCGAGAACCACAAGAAATTGCGTCAATGCCAACAAGATCAGTATTACTATTTTGCTTCTTGTCAAACTCATTTGTACCCTCCTGAGTAGTTTATTACATAAACCATTGTATTTATAGATAGTTGATGTTGTCAAGTATTGATAAAATAATGTATACTATTAACATGAATAGTGATGAGCTAACTAACAATCCCTACTGGCAGATCACACTGCTAGCGTCACGGATTAAACACGACATAGCATCGGTCGCAGAGCAGCACAGCATTACGCCGAGCCAAATGCAGGCATTGTTATTGTTGCAGCCAAAGACGCAGATTCCAATGAATCAGTTATCGTGCATGATCAGCTGCGATGCGTCGTATATTACAGGCATTGTCGATAAATTATCACACCTAGGGTACATTCAGCGCCAAGAGAGTTCGATCGATCGCCGCATCAAGACCATAGAACTCACAAAAGCAGGGGTGGCATTTCGTCAGAAACTTATTGCAAATTATTACCGCTACTACAAGACACAATCTCTGCTAGGGAAAGTTGACATGCCGCCTATAGAGTCACTCTCGCGCATAGTAAAGCAAATGGATGCCGAGCAGTGAAGACTGGCTCCGTCGTATCATTCCAGCATTTGCAGTGCACCCGCCACACTTTCGATATGAACATCACTTTTCTTATCAATCGTGTATACTTCACCGTCGAGCTGTACGAGCGTTCGCCGTATTGTTTCAAAGCTGTAATCACTAAACGAGCCCGACTCTTCTAGTCCAAACGTTGTCGATTTGATGAGAGCGAGCAACACACGTAGTTTAGATCGATAGATGATAGCACTAATCTCAAACTTACCATCATCTACCGTACTGGCTTTTGCGATCTTGATGATTTTTGACATCTGACTAATGTTACTAAACACCAAGCTACTTAACCTTCGTCGCACTTCATTGTGCCGAATAGTGACATGCGTATAGCGAAATAGATATTTTAGCAGAAGTATTTTTTCATTAAAGAAGTTTAAATCTGTTTTCGTAAGCTGTTTGCCGACAGCAGGGGTTAAGCCGAGTCCTATGTACGAATGAGCGTACCTAGACCAATCGCGACCGCCGATCTTTGATGATATTTTGATAACGTCGATTCGCCTGAAATCTCCAGCTACGATACTAGTTACGATATTTTTTGAACCAACAGCACGGTGATGATCGTTTGCATTGCCAGAAGGCAATACAGCCGTTACCAGTTGCTCATTTGCACTCGCAATTACACCATTTATAAGTTCGTGGTATCCGCCGTCACCACTCGACGACACAAGAAGGGTCAGGTCGGTAGTGTCGGCATACTCTTGCGCGATTTCTTCTGCATGTCCAGCGTGTGTTGTCTGTACGAGCTGTATATCCGCCCGACAGCTTGACTCTCGTAAATCGTTATAGAGCTGTTTCGCATTTTTTTTACCGTCGCCGGTACTTTTAGGATTATAAATAATCAAAATCTTTTTGAAGGTGCGACTCATATGTCAGCCTTGGCACTCATATGAGTCGGTGTACTCTTAGAGGCTACATACTGACGCCGTGTATAGATGATAGTCGCGACAGTTGCAACCCATGCAAGGCTGAGTGTCCAGCCGGCCAGCACGTCAGTAGGGTAGTGAACACCCAGATACAGCCGAGAGAATCCTATCATGAAAATATATACCGCTCCCACTACGAGCGCGAGTATGCGACAGCGCGTTTTCCAAAGCAATGCTATGAGCGTAAACGCTAGCGCGCTACTACCCATTGCGTGACCGCTAGGAAAAGAAAAAGAGCTTTCGGATATCAACTGACCCCATAAATCTGGGCGCTCACGTGCAAATGACGCCTTAGCAATGACATTGAGCAATGCCGCACCGCCCACGCCCGTAGCAACGAGCAGTGTTTTATAGTAAAGCTTCTTTCTTAGAAAATATGCTAACAACCCTACAGTCACAATAGTGACGGCTAAGACTCCGCCGAGATCTGTGACAAACGTAAAGAATGCATCAAGCGTCGGACTCGCACGTTCGTTAAGCGCCAGCAAAAACTGCTCATCGTAAGCTAAAACACTGCCGTTTACTACGCTCTTTGCGATAGTAAAAAAGAGTCCTGTCGCCACAGCAAAAACGAACAACGTGAGACTCAGCCGACGCAGAAGTGGGTCGTTCTTTTTAATAAATGCTAAGATTTTCATTTCACCATCATACCAGATGCAACACCCATCATATGCGATATATATCACAAATTAACTTAAAGGTGCTCGTTGACATAGGGCAGAGCTTCTTGTATTAATTAAGCTCTTCTTTATATTTCATCCGTATGCTCCAAGTTGTATCAGTAAACAATAATAAGGAGAAGAAATATGAACTTGTTTTCTCGAGGCGTGCGCAATGCGTTTCGAAACACCGTTCGAACCGGGTCAATAGTGGTGATCCTCAGCATCTGTATTGGTCTTGCGCTTGCCATGCTCGTAGCGCGCGAAGCAGTTACGGCAAAGATAGAAACGGTTAAATCATCTGTCGGCAACACCGTGAGCATAGCACCTGCGGGAGCGCGCGGATTTGAGGGAGGGGGCGAGCCACTCACCAGTGATCAAGCAAGTGAGTTAGCCGCTATAGATAATGTACGCAGCACCACGCAAACTCTCAGCGATAGACTCACCACCGACACATCGTCGCTGGAGTCGGCTATCGATGCGGGCTCGCTAGGTG
>Ga0076292_139_pt3 | contig 3019 bp, 1 predicted proteins | sample RifGroC2_FD_67791 | JGI IMG/M metagenome (GOLD analysis project Ga0076292, IMG submission 67791) | Candidatus Saccharibacteria bacterium GW2011_GWC2_48_9
AAACCTCTAAACAGTTTACGCAAGTAGTAGCGGATGGGTAAGCCTTTAATCGCTCGATATCAATTTCTTTTCTACAATTTTCACAAAATCCATAAGTCCCATTCTCCATTCTTAAAAGCGCCTCATTAATTTCTTTTAATTGGTGTGATAGGTTGTCCTCAAGAGCTAGATTATCTGTGTATGCTTCTACTTCACTTGCATTTTCATCTTCATCATCCCCAAAGTCATCAAAATTAGTTTCATATTCGCCACTTTTTGAAGGTTTTGCAATTCTTGAAAGTTCGTCTTCAATGCGTTTCTTTTCTTCGGTTAAACTCGTTTTTAATTCGGTCAATATTTTTGGATCAATTGTCATACTTTTTCATTAGAATTTAATCTTTGTACGTACAGTATATCAAGCAATAAATTTCGTGTCTAGAAAAAAATATCCTTAAGGTGGTCGAACCTTGCTTTTCTTAAGTCAATGTCTATTACAATTGCAATAGCATCAAAACGCCATTGCTTCTCCCAAAGATTGTTTTCTTTTATATAGATATTTGCAATCTTATTACATTTTATTAGTTTGCTTTTATTTATGTTCTCTTGGGGTTGAACTTCTGAAAAAGCTTTTTGGCAACGCGTTTTTACTTCAACAAACACAATAGTATCCATTTCCTTTGCGATAATATCAATTTCTCCCAATTTTTTACCAAATCTGTTTGTGTAATTGGTTTCTAGTAAAACATAGCCTTTCTTTTTTAGATATTCTTTGGCAAGGGTTTCTCCTAACTGGCCTATTGTTTTTGGCATATTTGATGTTATTGTGTTTTTTGAAACAAAAAAATACCGTCTGCCGGCATCTGGTATGGAAACCGGGCGAAGTAAACGCCCAATATATATAAATATGGCGACTTCGCCCAGTGTTAGGCATGTATTAACGTGTTTCCTTAAACTTCTTAGCCCGGGTGAAGGCATTGGTTGTTTTTGGTTACATGTGATTTTATACATGCAGTGGTTGTATATCTGTTTCTGACCTTTTATTGCAGATATTTGCTTCTACCATTCTCTGGCATTTCGCCTTTGAATTTGGTTTAAAGAACTATTTTTGACTTTTTATTTTTTATTTTTGTTTTGTAAAAAGTTTTGAGTACCTGCCCAGAAAAGAATATATCGTATACGCTCTTTTGGGCAGGCCCCATTTTTTTATTTTTGTTTTGGGTCCCCGGTCAGAATCGGGGCGGTTTTGAATTTTATTCAAAACACTTGAATAGTAGAAGAGTTCCAATCACAAATAGGGGGAAATTGTGATTGGATGTCTCCTACCATTACTGAAGATTGTTAAGGCAACTGCTTTCACTTATTGATATTTCAATTATAGCAGAAAAAAAGGCATAAGTCAAAGGTATATTTGCAATATTTGCTTTATATAAGCCCAAAACAGATCTTTTTTATGCTGTTTTTTGATTAAGATAATGCAAAAAGAAATTTAAGCTGTTTTGGATAAATAATTTACTTTTATATAATCGCTTTATTTAGCTAATAATCCACATTCTCCACAGCTTATCCACAGATCAATATCCTGTGACTTTGCATTGTCCTAATTCTAAGGCTTCTTGCAAAGGATTTGCTTGCCCATTTATTGTGCTGCTTGTTGTCGTTTTTGTGCCGTTAGTTTGTGAACTAAACGATGCTTGACCGGTTTCATTAAAAGTTTTTAGCGCCACTGCAACTTTTTGTCGCATGTCAGGTGAAAGTCTGCATTCCATTTTTCCATTATTTGGCAACTGCTGTGTCCAAACACATTTGTTATCTTCAATGCCTAATATCTCGTTCTTTATTTTTTCCTCGGCAAATGGGTTGGACGCAAGGCAGGAATAATTTGTACAAGATGTTAACTTATCAGAAAGTTCTGTCACGCAATCAGGAAGAGATGCACTGGCAGAGGAGTTGGTATCAGGATTATTAGGTTGACTATTTTTCTTTGAAGATATGTGGTCTAAAATTGAGCGAAGCGTGTTTTTGCTTGTTCCTATAACAAGTTGAGAATCGGTAATTGTATAATCTATAGATAAGGATTCATCATTTGTCAGATTTTGATATCTAACAGAAAATATGTAATATTTTCCATCCTTAAACATGCTGTTTGTTATCTCCGGAGATTGGCTTATGAACAAAGGGGATAGGTCTGTTACGAGTGTTTTTTCTTCGTTTAGCATTTCTGTCAAAACCACATTTTTATCTTTTGCTTGAACCGCAAGACCTAGACGCGTTTTGCTGTTGTCATTGAAAATGTAAAGGGAAAACTTTTCATCCAAGCTTTTAAGAAGAGATGCTGGCAATTGAATTTTGGCATTCATTGCAAAAATTGGAAAAGCAACTGGGTTATTATTTTTATCGGTAATAATAAATTCAAGAGGACTTTGCAATGATAGTGTGGAAACCGTGTCAGTTATTGTTTTAAGTTTGTTTTTAATTTCTTCAGCGCTTGTGTTTTCGAAATCAATAGAAAGATAGTTGGGGTTATCAATAGAATATTTTTCCGATTCCGGATTTATGGTTACTGCTGGAGTTTCTTCGGGAGTTATTGGTTGAGGATTTTCAGTTGGTGTTAGTACTGGTGATGGGGCTTCAACTACTTGATTTGTTTGCGTCATTATATAAAAATATCCTCCACCTATTAAAAGTAAAATAATGACAGTTATTATTGCAATTATTCCAACCTTATACCAATTTACTGGTGATGATGATTTTATTGGTTGTGGATCTATTTCAGATTCTTCTATGGGTTTTTGTGATGTAGCTGGTTGAATTTTTTCTGGCGGAGTGGTATTTATCGGTTGATTTTTTGGTTCTTGAATAGCGGCTGCTGGTTGTTCGGTTGTAAAAAATGGACTATCTGATTTTATTGCAGGTGTTTGTGTATTGGTTGCAACATTATTTTCCTGAGCAATGGCCTGACTTGCTTTTTCTTGTGTTTCTGTTTTGTTAATTACTGGTGCAGTTGTTTGAGGTTGAATTGGTGGTTTTCCGCTAGCTACCA
>Ga0076292_139_pt2 | contig 1520 bp, 2 predicted proteins | sample RifGroC2_FD_67791 | JGI IMG/M metagenome (GOLD analysis project Ga0076292, IMG submission 67791) | Candidatus Saccharibacteria bacterium GW2011_GWC2_48_9
TATCGTTATAGCAATATGTTTTGCTATTTTTTTTCTTTTATTTTTTCCGCCAAAGGCGGATCCGCCTTTGGCGGACATCTTATTTATTTTCATTTTCCTTTTATAGTGAATTTAACTAATAAAAACAAAAAAATGCTTTGGCTCAAAACTATTTCAACAAAGCAATAACAGACGCATCAATTATAATCATAAATATAATTTGACTAACGAAGCCATATAACAAAGAACGACTCTTCAATAATATAAATGCTGAAAATGGCGAAAAAACAATAAAAGGAATAAACTGCCAAGAAAAACCTTGCGAGGCAACCAATAAAATAAACAAAAACCATTGAAACAAAATGACCCAATAAGAAAATTTATCCCCATACTGAGAAACAATAAAACCGCGAAAGAAAAATTCATAAATCAATAAAATCAATGAAACTGCAAATAGTTCATATAAAAGGAATGATTTAAAACTTTCAGCGACATATACAGAAAAACTATAATTTTGTAAAAATTCAGTATAATTAATAACAATATACATCAATAATAAGGAAACAACTAATGAAACACTTGACCAAAGTAAACCATTTTTTTTGTCACCAATTTCAAAACCAAAATATTTTACATTTTTCTTTAAAATAAATTTTACATACAAAATAGGCATTGCAACAAAAAATACCAATAATGCCACTATTTCTTGAAAAAGATTAATTGTAGGAAATAATTTATAGACAACAAGTAAAATAACTATAAATATTCCTGTATTTAATAATTCTTTTATTTCCGTATTTATTTTGAAAATATTCATATAGTTGTATTTCTAAGTTTATAATACTATATTTGTGTTTTTAAAACAATTTATATATATATAATATATTATTGTATTTATATAATATATTAAAGACTATTATTATTACCTAAAGGAAATATGTGTATAAGTATATAAAAAAGCTTAGTATAGGTACAAATTAGAAGACTGGTCTGTGAATATGTATTGTTAATAACAAGGAGTATATGTGTATAAGGTTGGCAGAAAAACTTTTTATTGTGGATAGTTTAGTTATTAACTCCTATGAGCAGTGTTTATACACAAATAAAGTAAAGATATGCAATGGTTACGCACATGTTATGAACAGATATCTTCCTTTTTTAATAGATGCCAGCCCAGCAGTATAATTGAAATTGAAATATAAACATCAGCAAGATTGAAAATAGGAAAAAAGAATATTTTTATATAATCAAGGACACAATGAAAAGCGATTCGGTCGATGATATTGGAAATTGATCCAGCGCTCATTAATATAAGTGAGAGGAATATTGCATATGAATCGTGCTTGCTTTTAATTTTTAATAAGATAAATAAAGAAAAAGAAAAAAAAATAGCCCAAATAAGCCAAAAAAGACTTTTTGGTAGTTGTATTCCTAGGGAAATATTTTGATTACATATATAAAATCCGCCAGACAAGCGGATTTTATATTTTATAATTTGATCAAGTGCAATAAGAAAAACCAGTGAAGACAAAAAGAATAAT